>BNJV01001181.1_pt1 | contig 74515 bp, 87 predicted proteins | sample 8540591 | NCBI WGS metagenome assembly BNJV01 (sample SAMD00202457, study PRJDB9452) | human saliva metagenome | host: Homo sapiens
GAAGGTGCTGCTCATAGTTCCTAGTTCAGTCAGGTGTAAGTGGTTAAAAGCCACTCAAGCAAAGAAGTTAAAGAAGAAGGACTATCCTTTCATCTTATATGCTTGCAAAGAACACTGTGTTTGCAAGATGAAAGATATTTACTTGCATGAAGCATGATGACACCAAAGGAAACCAAGCCATATATGTCAGAAGCCGGAGAAGCTACAGACAAAAATATTCTAGAAGAAATTATCAGATGATTCCAAGGCACCGCTTTGTGTAGAAGTATGCAAGGATGGAGAATACAGCGGTTTAGTCTGGTGACACGAGGCTATGAGTTTACTTCATTTATTCTTGGTATATACAATGTATCAGACCGGGACAGGATTAAGGGTGATATCAAAGAGAAAATTCTTTACGATAAAAGAAAAGGTTTCATTTAAACTTCTGGCATCATTAAGCTGCACTATGTGTCGGATTTTGGCTGTAGTGGCAGTGCAAAGAATAGCTCATGTGAACCCATTGGTAGATGCTCAGGTTTATGATATAAATCATTTTGGAGACTTGAGAGAAAAATAGTATGTGATGAGCGTGCTGTATGGTGGTAATGAACGAAGAGAAAGTTTTCGTAAAGAGTATAGAAGAAGTCCTTGATTATATAAAACAACTAAATACTGAAAGTCATTGAATTTAAAAAGGCTGGAACTATGCTATAAAAAGTCAAGTTTTGTAACGGTTCACTTTTGCTTTTTATATAGAAAAATGATAAAATATTGAATATCTGACAGCGTGAATTGTAGCATATTCGAAGTTGAGTTGCAGCTTTTAAGTATTGTTTATTAAAGCCTTTCAAGGTTAAAACAAGGGATGAATAATGAAACTCAATCAAAAAGTATTTTAGAAAATACAGCAAAATGGAAAGAGCTTGGCTATGCACTACCGAAGTATGATAGAGAAGACGTAAAAAGAATACACTGGCAAATCCAAACTGGATACATTTTGGTGCCGGAAAATATTTTTAGAGCTTTTCAGGCAAATGTACTGAATAATCTTTTTAAATGAAGCTAAAACGGATATTGGACTTGTAGGGCTGAGGGCTTTTGACTATGAGATAATAGACAAGGTATTCAAAAATTTTGATGATTTGACACATATATGAAACTCTGTTGTGACGCGAAGAGTTGAGAAAATATTGTAGGATCAGTTGTAGAGTCTTTTAAGAGTTGACTCTGACAATGTAGATTATGAAGCGTTGAAAGAGCTTTTTAGAAAAACCTTCACTCAAAATGGTAAGCTTTACCATTACCGAAAAAGGATATGCTGTAGTGGATGGAAAATGGAAATACTCCATCCGGAATTGAAACTGGACTTCTAAAAATAGGGTCCTGACAAAGCTACAAGTTATATGGGCAAAGTATGTGCTTATGCTGTATGAGAGATTTAAGGCAAAGGTGCTATGCCTAGCTATGGTAAGTATGGATAACTGTTCAGCATAATGGTGATAAGTTAAAGGTTGCGTAGTGACGTTTGCAAAAACTGGTGTAATAATGGTGTTTGTGATAAAGGTTTTTAGAATATGTAGAGGATGAGATAAGGTAAGCCTCGATGGTCTATGATTGATAAGATAACACCAAGGCCGGCAGATTCTGTAATGGATATGCTCATTAAAGATGGCATAGAGGATGTAGACTTTGTAAAGACAAGTGAAAGAACACATTTGTAGCTCCTTTTGTAAATGCAGAAGAGACAGAATATCTTGTAATAGAGGATAGCCTCCCAAATGGCAGACCAAAACTTGAAGAAGGCGGTGTAATGTTTACAAGGCGTGAAGTCGTAGATATGGTAGAGAGAATGAAGGTATGTACTGCCTTTAATCCACTACATACAGCCTCTTTGGCAATATATGTGATGTCTCTTAGGATATGGAAAATCAGCGATGAGATGAAAGATGATGAGAACTTACAAAGCTTTATTAAGACCATATAGGATATAAAGAAGGTCTTCCTTGTAGTTACTGATCCGGAAATTATAACTCGAAAGACTTTATAGACACAGTTGTAAAGTAAGACTTCCAAATCCTTTTATGCCTGACACACCACAAAAGGATTGCCTGTGATACTTCACAAAAGCTTGCAATAAGATTCGGTGAGACGATCAAAAGCATGTATGAGTCAGATGTTTTGAACAGTAGCTGATTTGAAGCTGGTCTTGGGACGGTAGGTTGGGCAGATATCCATGGGGAATAGATGATAATTTAAACAAATTGGAACCATCCGGATCCACTTGAAAAGGTGGTTACTATTTCTAGCAGATATCAAGATTATGATAGAGATGTACATTCAAGATTGAAAAGCCTTTAGTGATGCTTCCACATTGGAGTAAATCTTTATGAAGTAGGAGACTAAGGAAACTGTTGAGAATTATTTTGTGGAACTTATAGCAAGAAAGGGTGCAGTAAGAGATGTTATTGAAAGAAGCATGTATAAGGGCCAAAAGGTTCTTTTGATAAATATGTTAATAAGCAAGGAGAAATGTATGCAAATGACTCTGGCGTTGTACGGAGAAGGGAATGACCCGTTACCTAAAGCAGATCAAGCAGATTCCGGTGTTGAAGGCATTGTGCTGGGCATGCATGGGTCAAGGCTGGAGAAGTTTGGGAAAGCAGCAAAATAGAAGAGGTAAGAAAACAAATTGAGCCATATGGTTTAATACATGGATGTTAGAATCTGTAAATGTCCATGATGATATAAAAATAGGCTTGCCCAGCAGAGATACCTATATCGAAAATTACAAGATAACTCTTAGAAATTCAAAAATTGGTAAAAGTAGTGTGTTATAATTTTATGCCAGTATTTGACTGACCAGACTGATCTACACCATGAGCCTGGATGGATCGAATGCCTTTTATGAGAAGAAAATTATTAAAGAAGATCATGGATATGGCAAATATATTATCGAAGGTTCGGGCATGATATACTATGCCGGGATGGGAGCCTGAGAGACTTGGAGCATTTGCAAGAACTTTGATGGCTATGAAGTTTAGTGACAAAAAGAGAAACTTTGGGGAAAATCTGAAGCATTTCCTTAGGAGGCCATTTTGCCAACATGTGAGGAATGGTTAATAAGATGGCCATTCTTCCATGATCCAAATATGGATATTTCGGACTCCAAGTTTTGGTAGATGAGGCCGTTATTGATAAATTTTGAAATTGGTAGACAACCCATATTCAGGACTTCACACTTTGTTCAGGTTCACTTGAGCAAAATGAAATAATAGAGCTGGTAAATATAGTAAGAAAGCATTGTGACAGAATATTTTGCAATATGTAATGAAATGTAAAGTACTATGAAGGTGGAGATTTCGGAAGTTTCTGAGTGATAGAGATTGGTGATGGAGATGGTGGAATATTTGAGGGTTGTTGAAGCATATCATGATCAGGCCATACTGGATATATTCGTCCTGGACCATGTTATTATATCTGGGATGAAAAAAGACCGGGATATGGACTTGCGATAAAGAGCACTTGTGTTGTTAGTATATCCTTGGTATAAGGGATACACTTGAGTTTGATAAGAAATAAAGTATCTTTGGGAGGGCTGTCCTTCCCTTGGGTAGGCACCAAGATAAAGGCGTATTGAGCGTATTTATTTAGAATATGTTTCGATTGAATTTGATTGCAAGAAAACTGAAATTTTTAGAAAGATAAATTACACGTAATTTTTATTAGAGGGATAGTGATATTATCCTTTATGTTTGGTTAAGAAAAATATTAATTTACGAATATGGAGGGTTATATGAAATTTTGGCAAACAATAACATTAGAGAAAGATTAACAGTTGCAGCATTTGCAGTTGTAGCAGCTCCATCAGTGATAGTAATACCATCAAAAAGCACAGCTACAGTAACAACAGTAACAACAGCAACACCATCAACAGCAACATCATCTGTTGCAACACCATCAACAGCAACAGGTTCTAACTCAGGAAGACTGCGGTTCTTCAGGTGACTAAATGTGGTGGTCTCAGATATGTTTTCCAGCAGCTCAGCTCAGGAGGTTTCAAATTCAGCAGGAACATGGGCCAAGGATGCCACGGCTGGTGGGTTAAACCGGTGCAGGAAAATTATGCAAAGAATACCTTGGGCATTTATGACTTTAACTGGTATTACTATTTCAATGCAGATGGTTACATGTGTATACCTATGGTTATATATCAACAACAACTGGTACTACTTATGATGATGACGGTCATAAGGAACATAGGTTGTCAGTACAGAGGATACAAAGTTATGGTATTACTTTGATGCCAATGGTGCTATGTGGTAATAATGCAACAACTCCTGACGCCGATACTATGTAACAGTGTGACGAGTTTATGTAGAAAGATAATTATATAAAATTGTAAGGTGGATAGATCTTTGTCTGTCCCACCTTGCTTTAAGTTCTATATATCATTTAAAACACACTTACATTTTAAGTACATATTCTGGAACATAAATTTAAGGGATAATGAGTATGATATCAAACTTACTTTAGAAACGATGTACAATGTGGAAAAAGAACAAAAAGAGAATGTGTTTGGCTTATGACTATAGCACTTTGGTTGATAACAGTAGGATGTTCAACAAAACAACAAACTAATACAACAACTATAGTGGCAACAGAGACGCCTAAATGCAAGAGGTCTGCAGATGACAGTGCGTCAGATGCAGAGAAAGAGGCATAAGTAAGGAGAAGTCCAGTCTGATACAATATCTGAAAATTACAGGAGGTGTTGTAAATGTAGATGCCAAAACTTTTATAATCCGCATATTATTCAAGTACACTTGAATCAGGTAAGAGATTACGTAACTGATATGATGGAAATTTAAATATATTGATAAAATATATAAAATGATAAACTTAAGATAGAAGGGGTTGTACTTTCCATGTTTTTATTGAGAGATTTATGATATATGTATGGCAATCGATGGAGGTGTAATAAAATTATGTTTTTAGAAAGCATATATAAAGCATTTTAAAGGTGTAGACAAATTTTTACACCTTTTATAACACCACATATGAAAAAGGGCTTTTCTAAATCTGAACTTATGGAATTGAATGCGAATTATAACAGAACACAGTATCTATACTCACAAATATTGACAAACAATTTGATGATTTTTGAAGCTTGTCATATGAGATAAAAGAGATGTGATATAATGAATTCAATATAAATCTGGGATGCCCGCAGGTACGGTAACATCAGAGGATCGGGATTTTTGCAGGATGTGGTGGCTTTGGATAGATTCTTTTATGATATTTTTTGAGAAAAGGATGATATAAAAATATCTGTTAAGACAAGAATTGATTTTCAGATTATGATGAATGGGAGGATTTGTTACAAAAGAGAGGATGAAAAGTATGAATTTTGTGAAATAATAATCCATCCAAGACTTAGAAGTGATTTTTATAAGAACAATATTCATATGGAGGCTTTTTATCTGATGACAAAAGAGTTAAAACACAAAACTTATATACAATGGAGATATAAAATACATTAGAAGATAATGTGATTTTAAATAAAAATCTGCCATCAAACAGAGTCTTTGGAATTATGATTGGTAGAGGTCTTGTAAGAAACCATTTTAGCAGAGTCAATAAAGAAAAAGATAATATTTATGACATTGATAAAGCTGTAGAATTTCTTAATGATATAGTAAATGAGTACCTATCACTGGATTTTTGGTGAGAGAAATACATTGTTCAAGCTTAAGGAAATTCTGGGGAATGATGTTAGGTGATAATGAAAAATATACTAAGATATTAAAAAGATAAGAAAGTCAACACTGTTAAGGAATATAATCTGTTGTAAATGAATTTAAAAATATGGAATAATATATATTAAAAATATTCCCTTCTAAGTACCAAGCATTTTTATACGTAGAAGGAACATAGTGGTAATTGTTTTAGATATAGGAGATTGGTTACTTTTCATGTCCATCCACCATCTATGGTTATAATTTTGGACTTTGTAATATATTCAGATATTGCTATTCTATAAAACCAATTTTGCAACTTCTTCTCGGTTTTTCCGGCTCTTCCCATTGGTATTTCATCAAATATAGCATTTAATTTGCCGGATCAAATGAATTATTCATTTCAGTATCTATAAACCCTGTAGCGAAAGTATTTACATTTATATGGACTTGGTGCTAATTTCTTTTGCAAGAGCTTTTTGTGAATGAGTTCAGTCCGCCTTTTTGAAGCAGAATACGTTGCTCCATAGATGCTCCGACATTTCATACCGAGGATATATTTATAATATGACCTGCTTGACTTTTAGTATATGTGGAATAAATATATTTTGATGTCAAAAAGCTGAAGTCAAATTGGTATTGATTACATTATTCCACCCTGCACAAAGACATACTTGCAGCAAATCCTGATGTAGATATACTCTGCATTATTTATTAAAAATATCTATAGGACCCTATTATATTTGTTGATGAAAGTATAAAACTTTGAACCTCATCCTCTTTATGACATCGCATGATCTATATAGCACCTACACCCCAAATCTTTACACTGCTTCTGTAATAGTTAATCCATCAAAGTCGGATCTTGCACATCCCATAATATTACATTTATTTTTGCAAACTCCAGTGCTATTGCTTTCCCACCTTTTGGAAGCCCCGGTTATAAGTATTCATATGATTCTCCTTAAAAAGATAAATATAGTAGTTTATACCTACAGTAGTTTGTACCTTTTAAGTAGATTTTATAGAATAGCTGGTATAATTGCAACTGTTAGAGAAATCAGATGATAGAGTGATATAAAACCAATCAGGTTGAGAGTGCATAGGATATCATAGTGTAGGGGCCGTCAGAGATGATGGCTCTTTGCTTTTAAAAAGATATTTATGAGTGTAAGATAGACATATAAATGCATGAAAAAATAATATTTTAAATAACTGGCAGTTTATACCATGCAAAAACCGCAGTTCATACTTTTATAAACTTTATTAAAAGTGCTATAATCATAATTGTCAAAGATAAGAGATGTTTGGGGACACAAACCTTCTATAATATCAATGAGTTAGGGTTTTAGAGAGCTAGGGTGATATTAAGGAGCAAAGCATATAAAGAGTGATATAGCAAAAGTTAGAGTGATATTTTAACACAAAGGTTAGAAACTTTTAGAGTGATGTATTAGAGTGGCATACAAAACGCAAGAATTTTAGAGTGATAAAAATGTTAGAGTTATATATAGGGCTGTCGGAAATGATAGTTTATAGAAAGGGTGGTGTGCTCAAAAATGAGTCACACCACCCTAAAGTTTTTACATAAAAAAGATGGCTAACGATAACCATCTTTCTCCGTTAAGATGTTATAATGTAACTATGCTTACAGTTAATTATTATAACGACTTTTTGAAATAGGTCAACAGAAAAATCAACTTTAGCTTATATGAATTGAGTTTCACCTGATGACGATCCAGTCTATACCCCTAGTTATGGAGGATTTAGACTTTTGTCCCGGACTGTTAACAATTGTTCGGACAAGGGAAGAACAGGGCATAACCCTACTGATGATGTATGGCTAGTTACTTAGTGCAAATATGCGAGGAATACGCTCTATTGATCGTATTGTAGATTTATGTGAAAAGGGATATTGCTTTTATCTGGCTTACTCAAGGAGGAAGCCTAAAAGAGATGCTTTTTATGATTTTAAAAGGTAAGAAACTTACTTCAAATATCCTAGACGACTTAAAATTATCAGTTTATGAGACGATTACAAAAAGAAGGGCTTTTGTACATTAAAAAGAATTGTTTATTGATGGAACAAAATAGAAGCTAATGCTAATCGCTATACTTTTTGTATGGCGGAAGTATTAATTATCATCTAGCAGGTCTCTGGATTCTATCGATAAGCTTTTATTCAGAATATAATTCTTTTTACAAGATAATGGTTTTGGGGAGAAGTACGAGCTTTGGAAATGCACAAATGTTTGTAATTGACGGAATTGATAAAGTTAGAGATGTTATTGAAAAAGAAACAGAAAAAGAAAGATTACAAAACATAAAAAGCTATCTAATCAAACCGTATTATAGAGATTGGATAACTGCTCGCCTCTTGAAAATGCTTAAGCTACAGAAAAACCTTATGGCTATTGCTGACGGAGAAGGTATTGTATTTGTTAACGGAAAAGGGTAAGAGAAAAGCCAAAGACTTCAACAACTCTATGAAGAACTTGAGCATTGTGGACAGACGATTAATGAGCTATAAAGAATGCTTTTGAAATTATGGGGAAAAGATAGAAACAGCTATTCCAAAACTGATTTGAAGCAAACCTTTATGCGAATGAAGGAAGATCATAGTGCTTAATGGGCAAGCTAAAGCCTGTATACAATGTACAGATAGAGTAGAGAATTATTTTATTGTGACATAGTTATGTGGCAATGATCGTACAGACTATAACACACTGATTCCTGTGTCCTTGAAAAGCATCAAGAAAGCATTCTGGAGAAGTAAGCTTGAAGAAGTGTACGGCAGATAGCGGCTATTGTAGTGAGAAAAACTTTTATATCTAAAAAGAAAAATAAGATAGATAGTTATATAAAGCTACAGGACTTATGAAAAACGAAAAACAAGAGCATATCAGTAAAGATATAGGTAAATACTACAAACATGAAGACACAGTATTTGAGGATGAGCAGTCTATATCTGCATTACGACTTTGGCCGTGAACTGAGACATATCAACACAGAAAAGAAAGAACAGAATGGTTATACACAAACATATGAAGTATATGGATGTTCAGACTGTAGTGGATGTGAACATAAGTCTAAATGTTTATACAAGCATAATCCTGATAAAGATATTGATAAGAATAAAGTAATGAAGATCAATGAAGTATGGGAAGAGCTCCTGAGGAGAAGTCAAGATGTTAACATACAGAGTGAAAAAGGTATTCTGAAACGACAGATACGCTCTATTCAAACAGAAGGTCATTTTTGAGATATTAAAGAGAATGAAGATTTCGGACGCTTTAACTATCGTACTCAGATAAGGTTTATAAAGAATTTATGCTTTTGCAATCAGGAAGAAATATAAATAAATCATCACGTTTTCTCTATGCCAAACTAAAGAAATTTGAAGGAAAACTACAGGAGAAAACAGCATAGTAAAAATGCAAAAAGCAAAATTTCAGCCAAGGGGGTTTTTAGTGCCCCAAAAATAGCCAGTATTATAGAGTAATAGAAATATCCTGACAGTCGCAAAGCCAAAACGCCTTGTATTTGTCTAGATATTTCTATTTCTGTTCCTTGTAGATTAAAATTCAGCATTTCAGACAGCCCTTTTATATTGGATTAATTCGATTCGAGTTCTTCTTCTTCTTTATATCGAGTTCATCTTTCAACCAGATCTTGAAGTGAAATATTGTCGACTACATTGTTAATGGCATCTCAACTGAAAAGATTTTGTGGGTGACACAAAAACCGGAGTGCACACAAAACCATGAGATCGTCAAGGCAGTCTACAGGAGACAGAGATCCCCTGAGTAGTCTAAGAATCTCACCGATCAGTATATTCTCTCACACAGGTTTGATAAAGAGATACCTCCGCCTTTGAGCACCACGAATACTTTCTTTTACAAGCTTCGCCTTAGAAAGCATGGAAACTATCTGCTCTAAATATTTTTCGAAAATACCATAAGATGGAAACCTGATTTATCTTTTGTGGAGAGTCTGAATTATGGCAACTCAACTATCATTTTTAATGCATATTCTACTCCTAGTAGAAATCTTATTCAATCCTTTTCTATTTAAACTGATAGACATACTTAAAAGTTTGAGCGATATCATCAGTCTTGTTTTAGTTAATAGTCTAGTACATAACTAGGAATTAATACTATAATATCAAATAAGAAATAAAATGTAAACCAAGTATGGTGATATTATTAAAAATATATGGTATAATAAAGACTTTTAAGAGAGTTTAAATTTATATATTATGTTTGAAATAGAAAAGGGCAGATATGGAGAAGAAAAGTCAATTCTTTTGATAATGCCGAAGCTATATTTAATGGGATGAACACCTTCTCACCACAAAGACTGTAGTAGGAGAGCCGATTGTTGTGGAGACACCACTATATAATACCATTGGTAGACGTGTTGCTGGAATGGCAGCAGGTACATTTGAAGAAAGTTCAAAGTCAAAAGGTATGGGTGGAATGAGTGCAAAGATATCACCTACTGCAATGTTGATAATTCAAGATGGTAGAACTAAAGTTGTCAATATAAAAATCAGGACGCCATCAGCAAGATACTTGATATGGTTCCGGACCTTATAAATAAGAGATAACAAGGCGATGTCGATAAGGAAGGCAAAGCAGCAAGCTGAAACAATATTAAATGAAAGTGAAAGTAAATATATTGATTGACATCATATGGATTTAGGTGTATACTAAATAGGTATGCTGCTCAATGTTGGTTTGAAGCCTGTTTCAGGCACCAATTTTATGAGTAATGATAAGAGGAGGGTATCCTTATGTACGCAATTATTGCGACAGGTAGTGTATAAGGTTTCAGAAGGAGATATCATTAGAGTAGAGAAACTTGGAAAAGCAGACGGTGAGGCTGTTACATTTGATCAGGTTCTTGCACTAAACGATGGAGAACTTAAAGTTGGAACACCTACTGTAACAGGAGCAAGTGTCAGTGATCTGTTCTAAAGAGGGCAAGGCTAAGAAGGTTATTGTATACAAGTACAAGCCTAGGTCACCACAAGAAGAACGGTCACAGACAGCAGTTTACAGAAGTTAAGATTGAAAAGATTAATGCATAATCTTTTATGATTAACGTCATTGCATTTGCTAAAGATGGCAAATATACCGTTTGAAAAGTTTCAGGTCATGAGGCTTTTGGTGAAGAAGGTAGGATATAGTATGTGCTGCGGTTTCAGTACTTACGCTGAACTTGGCAAATTCTATTGAACATTTTTGTGATGATGACTTTTATAGTCGATTCAAATGATGGTCTTATCTTACTTTGCAGGATAGAAGTGAGAAATCGGAGTATTATCGATCTATGTATTCTGGTCTTATGGATATAGGGGAAGAGTACGAGATTTTATCAAGATTAATTTACAGGAGGTCGGCAAATGTTAAAATGAACTTCAGCTTTTCGCTCATAAAAGGGAGTTGGATCTACAAAGAATGGTCGTGACTTGAGTCAAAAAGACTTGGTGCTAAGAGAGCAGACGGATCAGTTTGATTTTAGCTGGAAATATACATACAGACAGAGAGGTACAAAAGATTCATCCGGGACTTAATGTAGGTCGTGGTGGTGATGATACTTTTGTTCGCTACAGTTGATGGTGTAGTTCGTTTTTGAAAGAAAGGGAGAGACAGAAAAGCAGGTTTCTGCTTACCCAAGAGCTATTATTGAATAAGAGTTGAGATGGGAGGTTTGCACAGATGTATGAGGCCTCTTTTAATACAAAAGAGGTATTTATGTTTGCTGATGTGCATTTTTATAAAATCAGTAAAAGGGCGGAGATGGCTATGAGCTTTAGAAGAGAGCTTTTGTGGCTGCCGGTGACCTGACGGTGGAGATGGTGGGAAAAGGTGGCGATATCATCTGAAGTGGACGAAGCCTGAATACACCTCACTGACTTTTAGAAACGAAGAGAAAAGTATGTGGCAGGAGATGGTGAGCCGGGTGGTAAGCGAGCCATGAGTGCAGATGCCAAGAGCTCTTACCCTAAAAGGTACCTGAGGGTACTGTAATAAAGATCTTTGAAACCGGCAAGGTAATTGCGATATGTCAGGGAAATAAAAGAGAGGTAATCCTAGAGGCGGTAAAGGGCGGATTTGAAATATGAATTTTGCCACAGCTACTATGCAGGTGCCAAAGTTTGCTAAAGCCGGTCAGCTCGGGAAAAGAGATGTTTGTTCTCTGGAGCTAAAGGTTATAGCTGGATGTAGGTCTTGTAGGATTTCCCTAATGTAGGGTAAGTCAACACTATCTCCAGAGCAAGTAATAGCCTAAGATTGCAAATTATCATTTTCACTACACTGGATCCTCATCTAGAGCAGTAGATGAAAGGTGCAGGGTGTCTTTGTTATGGCAGATATCCCCGGACTTATAGAGGGCGCCAGTGAAGGGCGTAGGTCTCCGGTGATGATTTTCTAAAGACATATTGAAAAGAACTAAAGCACGGTACGATGTAGTAGATGCAGCTTCTACTGAGGGAAGAGATCCGTAGAGGAGATAAAAACCACTATGAATGAGCTAAGAGTTATGACGAGAGTCTGCTGAAAAGACCACAGCTTATTGTCGCAAATAAAATAGATGCAATCTATGACGAAGAGAACAATGAAAATAGAGAGAATAAAGGCGGCTTTTCCGATATTAGCATCTCCCTATATCAGGTGTAAGTGCAAGGGTATGACAGGAACTCCCTCTATGAGTTGGTAAATGTTCTCAGTACATTGATAGAACGGTAAAGGTTTTTGAGAAAGAATTTGAAAATAGACTATCTCAAGCGATAAGAATCTTCCGTTTGCAGTTGAGATTGATGAGGACGGAGTATTTGTGGTAGAAGGTCCAAGAATAGAAAAGATGTTTGGATATACAAATCTGGATTCTGAGAAAGGGATTTGATTTCTTCTCAGAAATTCTTAAAAGACATCGGGAGTCTTGGAAAAGTTGAAGAGGCCGAATAGTTGATGGAAATACTGTTCGTATGTATGACATGAGTTTGACTATTATAAGTAAATAGGAGAAAAATGAATAGTAGACAAAAGAGCATATTTAAAGGATTGGCAATGAACCTTGACCCTATAATGCAAATAGGCAAAGCCTCTTACAGAGGAGAGTGTTTGCAGCTACTGCAGAGCGATGATGGAGCCCAGAGAACTGATATATATTTCAGTATTATTGTGCAGATGATCCTAAGATAATTGCAAAATGAAATTGCAAAATTTGACCAGAAGTGAAGGGTACAGGTTATAGGAAAGAAGATTATTTTGTACAAGCAGGCTGATGAGCTCTACAGAAAGATAAAACTTCCAAATAATATGAGAAGGATCGGTATTCTGGGAGGTACATTTGACCCGATACATTTCGGGTCATCTGATACTTGCAGAGAAAGCAAAAGGATAAATGTGGTCTTGATGAAGTGTGGGTCTGTGCCTGCAAAAACACCACCACATAAACTTGGTAAAAAGAGTGAGCGAGTTTTCAGATCGAAAAGGCTATGATTGATCTTTGGCTATAGAAGAGTCATAAATATTTTTATTGTTCTGACTTTTGAGAATACCTGGAGGGGAATTCATACACTTATAATACACTTGAAAGGCTTCAATCAGAGTATATTGATGATGAATTTTTATTTTATTATGGGTGCTGATTCTTTTTATCGAGATAGAAAGTTGGAGAAAATCCTGATATTATATTGAGGATTGTAAACTTATAGTGGCATCAAGAGATTATAGTAATGAGAATCTTGACATTAAAAACATTTTGAATATCTAAAAGAGTAAATACGAGATTAAGGGTATTTACTTTTGATAAATTATGATATTGGATATATCAGTCAACCAAGATAAGAGAATTGCTAGTCGGGAGATGATATTAAAACTATGGTTCCGAGAGTGTTTGAGAGTATAAAAGAGAAGAAAGTTTATGTTTGATTTTAGTCGAGAAAGAATAGATACTCATAAAGGCTGATTTAAAAAGAGAAATTACCAAAAAGATATGAGCATACCTTGGAGTAGTACATCAGTAGCTGTAGCTATGTAAGTTACGGAGAGGATATCATAAAGGCTGAGCTTGCTGGTATTTTGATGACATTGCTAAAAGCTGAAAAAGTTGCCAAAAGCTAAAAGAACTTATGAGAGGATTTGATGATCCTTATACTGATGCAGGTTATGTGGAAATGGTATCAGATAAAGCACCTCAGATCCTGTGACATGTGATATATGCACCTATCTGGCAAAGAAAACATATAACATAGAAGATAAAGATATTTTATCGGCTATGAGATGGCATACTACTGCGGAAAAAAGGATATGTCTATCTTAGAAAAATTGTATTTGTGGTAGATTATATCGAGCGAACAGACTGCCAAGTCTTGATGAGATAAGAACATATTAGCATTTTCAAGATATAACAAAGGCGGTAGAAAGAATCTGCAAATGTCAACTATTGAATTTTAAATGAGTCAGGATGTATACATATAGATAGATATATATATGAATTGAGAAGTGATGAGGTGGATGGAAGTGAAAAGAAATTGTAAAGAAGATTTATAAATATAATTGAAGAGAGAGGGTGAAAATATCAAGGTTATTGATATTACCAAAGGTGAGTACTATTGCAGATTATTTTATAATAGCCAGCGCGAACAATATAAATCAGGGTGCAGGCTATATCAGATGAAAATAGATCTATTCTTGTGGTAAGGAGGGCATTATGCCAAAGGCTATAGAGGGCAATAAAAATGCAAGCTGGATGCTTTCTGGACTATAAATGATATAGTAGTTCATATCTTCTTGAGAGAGGATAGAGCATTCTATGATCTGATAGAATCTGGAGACGGAAAAGAAATAGAATATAGGAAAAAGCCGTACGATGAAAAGTGACAGCTTTTGATTAGAGATCATAAGCTCGCGATCGGACCTGAACCGACGACCCACTCATTACGAAAATCAGTTGCACTACCAACTGTGCTACACTGCTAGGTATCTTGATAGGAAACAAAGGAAGAGTCAGACCTTCCTTTTGATGACCAACTCGGGAATCGAACCTGGCTGTGCCGTGAGAGGGCACTGTCTAGCTGCTTGACCAATTGGCCGAAATACTCGGGCATTTACTTTTTGATGACCAATCCGGGAATCGAACTCCGGGTTTGCGTGCCGTGAGAGGGCGCCGTCTTAGCGCTTGACCAATTGGCCTGGGTATAAAATCGAGGTGACAAGACTCGAACTTGCGACCCTAGCGTCCCGAACGCTGCACTCCACCAAACTGGAGCCACACCTCGAGATACAAAGTAGGGGAAGAGGGGTCGAACTCCTCATTTACGGTTTCCTTTGGAGACCGTTGCCTCACCATTGAACTATTCTCCTGTAAGGTACTTTGGACACTATACCAGTAAAGCTATGAATACTGTCAACAAAAAGAAATATGTATCTAAAAGAAATCTTTTGACTGAAAATTATAGCATTATAACCAAAGTATAATATGTAAGGCGCTGACATGGCTGAGAGAGTTCTCCTCAACCCACAACCTGGATCTCGACAATGCCGGCGTAGGATAGGGACAGACTGCCGTATAGCAGTCTGTTTTGGAGGTAGAGATGAATGGCAAGTGTAGCTATACAAACATTACCGGAAGTTTGCAGGATAATGAGGGAAATCGTCAGAATAGGTGGACGAGGTCATAGCATACATAAAGAGCACAGGGTCTAAAATATTATGTTGCCAGTTTGTGAAATCAACTATTGGAAGCGGTGATTATGATGAGCTAATGGATATTGTAAAGGAATGTCAGCGCAGATAGCGATAAGATGCAGGTGCACCGGTGTGATGGCATCATAGTCGCGTCGTACAGACCGGATGGAGATTTGCTCACTATAGATAGAAAGGTTACAAACACACCATTTAGATGAGAATAAATAAAAGAGATAATATATACGTTGCTTTCTCGGCATTGTATTTTTATTGACTTTGGCAGATATTTTGTACTGGTACAAAATAATTCCGGTCATATCTGATGCCTTCGCGCTTCAAATAGCAAATGGCAGTGATAGGAGATTTTACTGACTGATGTATCATCTGATGTATACATTGGCAGGAGAGTATACGCGATATGCAGGAGCGGTATTGCTCAGTGTTTGCTAGTGATGGACAGATTTTGCAAGAGTCTATAAAATCATTTTATCCATTTATCATTATCAGCCAGACTATACCTACTATTGCGATTGCACCACCACTGGTACTATGGTTTGACATGATCGTTGCCCAAAGGTCATATACTGATAGTGCTGGCTACATCCTATTACGATAGGCAGCTTTCTGGAGAGTTTTCAAAAGCACGGACAGGGATGAAATAAACTGTTACGGTCTATGGGCGCAAGTGGAGTTTGATATATACAGATTTATCACTGCCATCACCACTGGGAGATTTTGCAGTCGCATTATTTCGGCATCCTATCGGTTGTCGAGTGTGTCAGCATCGGAGATGGCTCGAGGTTTTAGGTGATCTGGAGTCTATATGACCAGAGTCAGAAAGGCATACAAGTGCCTTTGATAAGATGTTTGCGGTGATAAATCATTATTTCGATACTTAGTTTATTATTATTAAGGCGGTGGATCTGCGCAGAAAGGCATAACTTATGCTCATGGGAGGAGAGAGACGTGAGAAAGACAATTAGAAAAATGGTAGCAGTTGAGTTTAGGTGCAGCCGGTTTTGACGGGTACTGCCTGCGGAGCTAAGAAAGCTGAGTAATTTCAGAGATAGTAAAGAAAGTTTGACATCTGGTGCTGGACTGGACACCTAATACAAACTTTTCATGGCTTGGTGATTTTATGTTGCAGATGAGAAAAGCGGATATTATAAAGGATGCAGGAATAGAACTCTTGAAATAGTACACAGCCGCCTGGAGGACGGTGCAGTGAGGCTCGGTATGCAAGCGCAAGGCAGACTGGTGCATATCCTTTTCAGGATACTATGGCAGAGCGCCATTTGAGACAATCACTGCCATAAAAGGCAATGCTGCGGCGATAACACAGCATAATACTGCAGGAATCATGTCTAGAAGAGGGAGATGGTATTACGATCTCCTAAAGGACTTGAAGGAAAAATTATGCGACCTGGGATATGCCTCATAGAAAAGGGTACAGCAGAATGTAGCGAAAAGGATGGCGGAGGAGATTTCGGCAGGTTAAACCTGATACCGTCCACTGGTTACAGATGAGGTATCCAGCCCTTAGCAGTAAACCAGGGTGGATGCTATCTTGGGTGTACCATGGCTGGGCAGGTACTGCAGCTACCAATGTCAAAGGGTTTTGATTTGACTATTTTGCATTTCAAAGATATCGTCAATCCTACATTTGGATTACTACATACTCCGGGTTTCTCTTTACAAATGATGATATGACAAAGAACGACATGGAAAGCTGTAAAAGTCTTTGGACAGGCGACAAAAAGGGACACGAGTTTGCGGCAGACAACTCCTAAAAGGAGTCGGCTGAGATTCTTTTTGAAGCATGCACCTGGAGATAGATAAGTGAACTGGCAATGGCATCTCAGGAGTACGTATCAGCATCTGCTATGATGCACGGAGAATGACATACATGCCATATTGATGCGACAAGATGAGATTTCTATAGATGGTTAAATGAGAAATAATCTGTTGGAAAGCCCTAGATGAGGGAGCGGACTTTGATAATGAATTCCATCGCTGTACAGTGAAAATACTCTTAGAGGTGTGATAACGTAAGCTGCGGATATGATGAAAGAAATATCATCCAAATATAAATTTGGACACCGTAGGGAGAAATGAGCTGATCTCACTCTTGGTGTAAGGTGTATGCGAAAGAGCACATTGTTTAATAATATAATAGCAGGATTATGCACTCCTAGTGAAGGTAGAGTGATATATAGGGAGAGGATATAACAGGCAAAGTCAGGTTTAATAAGCTATTCGTTTCAAAAGCGATCTTGCTACTGCCCTATATGACTATTGAAGAAAATGTTTCATCTTCTCTTTGATAAAAAAGAAAAGAAAGATGCTATAAAAAAGGCAAAATGAGATGTTAAGAGAATTTAAACTGGATGCCTACCAAAAATATCCAAAAGAACTATCCGAGGAATGAGACAAAGGATAGAACTTATCATAACATACCTTTTTCAAAGGATGTATCTATTAGATGAACCATCTTCAGCCTCGATGCTATCACAAAGCATGAAATGCATGAAGAAGTATATGAATATGAGAAACAAATACACATTCCAAATACATTTATAACATATGATGGATGAGGCTTTGATTTCATCAGACAGAATATATATACTTGGAAACGGGAATACTACAAAATCAGACTAAAAATAGAGCTAAAAACAGAGACAATTCATTTAAACTCAGCAAGGAATTTCTTGACTATAAAAAGAGGTGTTGAGTTGCCTTTGAGAGCAGTAATGTGCTTATAAAGTTAAAAATAGGAAAAGAACTTGGTAGAGAATGCCAAGTTCTTTTTGATATTTGCATAATAATAATATAATATTTATATCTTAGCTTGAAAATATTGGATTTTATATGGTAAAAAATACAGTATACAAGTTATTAGGTCATTTATATGAAGAGTGATTTTCTTGATTATGTTATATATAAATACCTTATCTATTCCAGTAAGACAATATGTGCAGTTGAGGTTGATGAATATGTACATGTGATAATGAGTATTTAAGGGCGACATTCTAGGTACAGGTGATTCGCTTGGGTATGTTACATTTGATGCAAAGCTTGAGAACAAGACAGATGTAGAGATTACAGTAATACTCAATGGATTCATCAGTGATGATGTTATGTAACAGTTTTAAGGTTTACCGGCTACAAATGCAAGGACATAAAGTCTATGGAACCAAGCGTGTATTAATAGGTGGTGGTTTCAAAATAACAGGAGTTGGTTATGGATAGTGGATGGAAAATTGAGTGATTTATACAAAACTGAAATAATAAGATTAGTGAAGGTAAAAAATGCGTTATCGCAAGGATTATCCTGGCTGGAAGCGCATTTTATTGTAAAAGATAGTGATTATACATCTACCGGTTGCATAAATGTAGTGTAAATGATAGTAGGTAGCAGATTTTATATGTATAATGTATATAGATTTTAACAATGTTACTGATATTGAAATAATATTGAACTGTTTTATACTAATAGTAAGATAAAATCAATACAAATGGCATAAATTATAAAATATAAGTTTAACTGGACTGGTGGGAGTTCATCTATCCATATGAGATAAAGTATGTTGAGTAGTCAGGATTGGACAAAATATAAGGGTAAGGAAATCTTAGATGTTGAGATATGAGGAATGTATTATGTCCGCTAAGGATACTTATGGCGGTTTATGCATTTAATGGAAGAAATAATCCCGGGTGATGGACAAAAGGGGAGACTATTTTCGTGGCATTGGAAATGATGGAAAGATGTCATCATTAATGATTGCAGATCTCTAAGGAGAGTAGAAGTAGATATTTTTGGAAATAATACTGATGAAGAAGTAGATATTGTAATGCTTTTGGTAGGAAAACTTGAGATGGATGGAGAGAACGGTACTTATAAAAAGGGAAATATTTATAGTGCTGTATCTTATTTGAAAGAAAGAACGAGAGGTCACCGAAAAGGGGAAACATAAGATAAAATTATAAGATAATAAACAGACAAGAATAAACTTCAAATGAAATATATAGATTGCAGGAAGCGGATATATATCTGATTACTTTGATGCCTGCAAATAAGTGAAGAAGAGAGTTTCTTCCCGAAGATGAAATCGAGCTATGCCTTCAAGGGCGGTAGAGTGCTATTCATTATAAGTAGTTACAAGAGACGTTTAAACTGTATACATAGACACTCATGGTGGGCTAAGAGATACAAGTATTTTCTATGGAGTGCAATTAGCACTCTTCACATCTGCATGTATGGGAGAAGTCATCAGCAAAACTTGTAAGTGGAGATAACAAATATGGCATCAGCAAGAATAGAAAATCAGAGTGAGTTAATGTGTTTAATTTCTTTTCAGGCATTAATGAATTTTTGCATTTTGGGGAATGCAGATATATTGTCAGAATATGTTGATATAAAAGGGATTTTTCCTTTACCTGACAGGAGCTGATCCGTAAGTGTACATTGCAGAAGCAGAATTAGCAGATACACAAAGATTTCTTATGGAGTACAAATGTCAGATCCTAGGTGTTTAAGTGGAGGGTTTGGAAGGAACTTGGAAAATGAATTTGATAGTAGAGGGAGAGCATTCTAAAAATACTCCATTTGGGAATATTGGAGACAAAAGAGATAAAAGATGAATATGGAAGTTGTTATTGACAAATCCAAATATTTTTAGACCTCATCATTTGCGTGTTGAAACTATGGATTGATTCAACAAAAGCATTAACATTTATAGAATCAATGCTACCGCATTATTATTGGGATAAAGAAAGCTTTTGTATTTTCGACAAGGAACAACTAAAAAGATTTGACGTGAAGACGACAAATATGGCTGCAACTGATATATAAGCAGGTTCCGTTTCAATCAGCAAAAAGACAAAATAAAGAGGTGAACTTTTTGCATACCACGTAAAGTTAGAGAACACCGGAGATATATGAGGTGACTTGGGCAGGAGCCAAGAAAGTGCTACTTTTGAGATATTATCATCCTGAAAGTGCCGCAAAAGGAGAGGACCTGGAAGCAAAGTGCAGATGGATCTACAATGATAGTGCGGAAAATGTGAAAGTCTCGAGGACTCGCGATAAAGTATATGCCTCTATCGCAAAAGCCACCGTATTTTAAAAATAATCCGTGAAGTTCATTTCCAACCATGGAAAATTTAGAGTATAGAGCAAGCCCTGCAAACTAAAAGATTTATACTAAATTATATTTACGAGTTGAGCCAAGAAATAGGCAAAGTAAGAGGTAAAGTGGAGTTTACAAAAGAAAAATAGAATATAGAAAACGAAAAGAGCGTGCAGCATCAAAATGATGCTACTGTCTTTTGAACTTTCGTATGGTAAAGGTACTGAAAGCACAGATCAAACAAAAGCCCACTAAAACCAAAGCAAGGATCCGGTGTAGACCCACTTTCCATTCCTTATAGGTGAGTACTCACTCAAGAATTCAGTCTCATAGGCTGATGGACAGACCATCACAAAGAGGTTTCCATCTCATATAGGTAAGGTACTTACAAGAAATAAGATAACTCTACATAGAAGAATTGGTTATGGAGTTTCGTTCCTTATAGGTAAGGTACTCACTCGTGAATTTGTACAGGGAAAGATGTCTGATTGAAAAGTTTCCATTCCTTATAGGTAAAGGTACGCACATTTTATGGTATTTCTAGGAAACCGGATGAGGCGACTGTTTCCATTCCTTATAGGTAAGGCACTCACCAGAGGAGATAATATGGACGACACATTATCACTCTTTACCCAGCACCAGGCAACGTCCATTCCTTATGGGTAAGGTACTCACACTCAAAGGATGCAAAGCAAGATCAGAGCTTCTTTAGCGTTTCCATTCCTTATAAGGTGAGTACTCCCATCTTCTGAAAACTGTATTTTAGATGGTAAAATGGTATATAAAGTTTCTTTCCTTATGCGGTGGGCAGTACTCACTTTGATGTCTCTGTAGAAACTTTTTCGAGATACTGAGTCCATTCCCTTATAGGTAAAGGTACTCCACAGCTTTCCGCACTTATCAAAGACTAGTTGGTAGATGGTGGCAAGATTGTTTCCATCTCCTATGGGTAAGGTACCTCACTGCGAGTCAATTATGAATATGGTACAACAAACGCCTCAAGATTGTTTCCATTCCTTATAGGTAAGGTGTACTCACGGGACGCTGGGCTTGGTCTAGTTCGCATACACTGTATGAACTCGTTTCCATTCCTTATAGGTAGGGTACCTCACACGGAAGGACAGAACCTGTTGACGCACCCAATTGAAGTACTGTTTCCATTCCTTTATAGGTAAAGTACTCACATCACCAAGAGTGTTACAGCAGGCTGCATGAGGATAGTGTTTACTTATAGATAAAGGTCTCATCATTTCGTCTTCTCAGGAGGGCGCACAATGCCATTTACAGTTTCCATTCCTCTATAGGTAAGGCAAGTGTACTCCTGTCCACTCACCCAAGCAACCGTTATTGTGGCCGATACGCAGGTTTAATCGTCGATTCCTTATAGGTAAGGTCCTCTCCATTCTTACGAATACCGTAGATTTAACTCAGGCATCTGTGTTTCCGTTCCTTATAGGTAAGGTACTCACAACTGCCCGATGGTCATAGTGTTAGGTGAGACGCTTGTTTTCGATTCCATAAAAATCATTGTATTACAGGCTGAAAAAGTCTGTGAAGCTATTTTTAAGAATGGCTTAAAATGGTATGCTATAAACTATATATGATAAAGTCCTAGTATACCACAAATAAAAATGTCCCACTTATGGTAGAAAATACTATTTTGTATATTCTAACACTAGAGGGACTGACTTATCAGAAAGGTTATTTTATCAATGGATGAACAAAGAAAAGTATGAGGTTATTAAAGGTCTGGTAGATCACCCAGATACAGCTAATAAGAATAGAGCTGCTCTTATTCTTGGATGCACCAAGAGGCATATAAACCGTATGATACAGGGATATCTGAAAAATGGTAAGGAATTCTTTTATCTCATGGCAACAGAGGTAAGAAGCCTGCCACCACTATACGTCCTGATGTCAGAAGTCAGGTTATTGATCTATACAGAACTAAATACTACGAGGCTAACTTTGAACACTATACGGAGCTTCTTAAAAAGCATGAGGGTATAAGCATCTCCTCTTCCTCTGTAATGAGTATTTTGGAGTCAGAGTACATTCTATCTCCAAAGGCTACAAAAGCTAAAGCGTAAACGCATTAAACAACAGCTCAAAGCTAAGAAAGAAAACTAGCAAAAGTCAAAAAGGAATTGTCAGAGATACAAGCCAACTTAGTAGCAGTTGAAGATGCTCACAGTCGTCGTCCAAGATGTGCTTATTTTGGCGAATTGCTTCAAATGGATGCTACACCTTATGAATGGGTGCCCGGACAGATATGGCATCTACATTTGGCCATTGATGATGCCTCAGGTGTTGTTACGGGTGCATGGTTTGATACTCAAGAGACTCTTAACGGCTACTACCATGTATTTGAGCAGATCTCACTGATTATGGTATTCCTTATAAGTTTCTTACTGATAAACGAACTGTATTTACTATAAGAAAAAAAGGTGCCTTATCGGACGACAAAGACACCTATACACAGTTTGCCTACGCTCTGTAGCAACTTTGGCATACAGCTTGAATCAAGCAGCGTTCCACAAGCTAAAGGACGCATAGAACGATTGAATCAGACTTTACAGTCACGCCTGCCTATTGAGTTTAGACTGCAGGCGTAACCGATATCCATAAAGCCAATGAATTCATTTACCACTACATAAAAAGAATTCAATGAGAAGTTCGCACTTCCACTTTTAATGGTATCAAATCTGTCTTTGAAAACGCAAACCATCTAAAGAAAAATAAATCTTACTTTGGCGGTTTTAACTGAGAGAACTGTTGATGCCGGACATGCGATTCAATTCGAGAAGAAATTTTATAAGATGATAGATCACAAAGGAGTGCAGAGACATTATCGAAAAAGGTACCAAGGTTATGCTTATCAAGGCATTTGATAGGTCTCATGTTTGCGTGCGTAAATGACAAAGATATTTATGCACTGGAAGAAATACTGCCCTCATGAGCATAAATCTAAGGATTTGGATGCTGACTACAAACAGCCAGAGCCTAGAAAAGCCTTATATACCGCCTATGAACCATCCTTGGAGATTAGATGCCTTAATAAATTCGCACACTCACAGCCACACAGAATTGAAGAAGACATAAAAAGTGTGATAATAAAAAGCCCCTTTGTGGGGCTTATAAATTAATTATTTTGGGACATAATCATTTATGCTTGACATCTATTTTAAGAATGGCTTAAAATGGGGTCTCTGAGGTGTTAGTATTGTATACAATCAGTGACAGACTTTTTGTTTTGCTGTATAAAAGAAAAATTATAAGTATTGATATAAAAATAGCATATTAAAGCAAAAATATAGTACTATTTATGAAAAATCTATTTAAAAACAAGCAAATTTATACCAAGTAAGACTCTAAAGAATTTATATATCAGAATACTATAAAAATCAAGCAAAAGAGAATATATTATGTAATTACAAACGCATACTATGGTATGTAAATGTAATTAGATGATTTATAGTAAAATTAGGAGGTCAACAGACTTTTTATTTACATAATAAATACTTAGTTAGTCTAATATAAAAGCAAAATCACTTAGAAATCTACATATTATCACTTGCATAGAAAATATTTTATATAAAATAAATTTATCTTGTAAAAATGTCCTATATACCGAAATTAAGAAGATATTGAATAGATGAATAAAAATATAAAAATATATGGTAAATATAACAGTATTGAAACAATCTTAAAATGGTTTTTATACTATAAGAGTAATAAAATTAATAACTAAGACTTTCGTATTTGTATTTATAAGTGTGGAAGTTTACAGATATAAAAATGATAAGAGGAGGTAATATGATTAATTTTACCAACCATCCATAAGTGAAATGTGGGATGATGCACAAAAGAGGGCGGCAAGTGAATTTGGAGATATTAAAGAGATTCCATTTTCCTGCTGCTGATCCTTCGGCTACTGAAGAAGATCTTGATAATTTGGCAGAGGAGTATAGAGAAAAAGTCTCTAGCTCTTAAAGATCCAATTATACTTTTACAAGGAGAGTTTACATTATCATTCAGACTCGTACAACTTTTTAAAGAAAGATGGCTTAAAAGGTAGTAGCAGACATGCAGTGAAAAGAAGAGTACATGAATGGAGAGATGATTACGGTAAACACCATAAGGAAATGCTGTTTGAGTTTGTGCAGTTTAGAAAGGTACTAAATAAGATATGAATAATATTATAATTAATTAAGCCATTTTAGCAAAGGAGGAATAATGGAGGGAAAAGGTTATGTCCTTTGTATGTATGACATACGAGGGAAACAGGAGTTCATTTACAGGAGCTCAAAGTTAAAGGAGATTGTGGGAGCATCTTTAATAATTAGGAGATTTATTTGAAGATTATCTCATATGAATCTGCAAAGATATATGAAATAAGATAAATGAAGATTTCAACGATACAGATGCAGATGCTATTTTTAGGTATGATCCAAATAAAGAAAAACTTGATAGATTCAGTTTCGAAGAATTTGAAAGAATGAATGGAGATCAGTATATCGGTGAAATCGTTCTATGACGGTGGTGGAAACTTTTTGTTGCTTTACAAGGATGAAAATGCGATGAAAAAGACCACAGAGATTTTCACAAAGAAAATATTGAAAGAAATAGAACTCTTTAAAAAGTAGTTGCCACATATATGGAGGTATTTCAAAGACAACTACCTATAGTGATGATCCCAAGAATCCGGAGATTATGAAAAATTATATCAGAAGCATAGACTTTGGTGAAGTACTGCACTTTATACACTTCCATATGGAAGTCTTCCTATAGTACAAACAGAACCAGACATCATCATTGCCTCTCTGACTCATAGTATGACAATGCACCGGCAGACAGTAGTGTTTTTCCGGAAAGTCGTATGTCAAAATACTCTACTGAAACTAATGCAAAACTGAAAAATATTGAAAGAAGTTAGTAACCCTGGTTATGAGATGGGAGAGACAGTATTAGACAATATTGTGACTGAAACTAAGGTGAAGACAGTATGTTGCAATCTTCTATATAGATGGAAATGCGTAGGGAGCAAAGGTGGTGCGAGTATGTTTTAAAAAGGAAAGAAAAATCATGATGATTGTGTAAACCTACTGAGAGAATTTTCTAAGAAAATCCCAAAACTTTCATTGATGATGATAGAAAAGTAGATATGCTAAAGATAGATGAGACAAAATTTCGGATAAAAAGAATTATAAAAGTAGAATATTAATCGGAGCCGGAGATGAAATGACCATTATATGTAAGGCTGACGAATCTATGAAAACCACTCAAAGAATACCTTTTCTAAGATACCGTCACCATTCATCCTGTGCCGGAGCTGCTATTTTTCCACAGTCATACTCCTTTTGCAGATGCATATCGTATTGCAGAGCAGTGCTGTGAAGACACTTGCAAAAACTATATGAAGAAAATGGATTGACATTAGCTAATCTTATGGACTTTGAGTACTGTCAGGGCGGAATAGGATTTAGTCTAAAGGATATTCGAGAAGAAAATGGAGATGATAATAATTCTAGACCTTGGCTTGTGGGAAAGTAGAGTTGAGGAGAAGGTATCATATCATTATAAACCGGTAAAAATAAAAATTTACCTTCATGGGAAAAGGAAAAACTGAGGAAGAAAAGAAGTAATAAGGAGAAGATAAATAAGTTAAAAAGATCTATTATCCCTACAGAAGGTTGAGAGATTTTTCATACTAAGCTCACTCTGGGCAGAACCAATATTAAAGGTTTGGCAATTCCGGTATCACTTTCAGAAACGACTTTTAAGAACAGAGCTTAGAAGAATAATAGCTCATATGTCAAAAGATAAGAAGGATAAAATGGAATTCAGAATCAGACACACAAATATAGTTGGAATATTTCGTAGAGAATAAGAAACTTCTAAAAGACTTGCGTAAGTGTATGATATGGGATATGGAAAAGCTAAAGAAGGGGGAGGATGCAAAATACAAGGCGAGATACATATTACACTTTTACTCAGATCTATGTACAGGAATGGGTATTCGTACTATGGTACTATTGATTCTGAGGCAGAGACCTGACGAATTTGGACTTCCTTTTATACCGGCAAGAAGATTAAAGGGCTGTTTGAGGGAATGTGCAGGATTACTAAGTGACTCCGGATTATGGGGAAAAATCTAATGATGAGAGTGGAGACACTGAAAATCATACAGATCCCTTAAATTACTTATTTGGAGTGAGTGCCGATGATGGAACTAAAAGGAATTAGAATTGAAAATGCCTATATTTCAGAGTATGAACAGATAAAAATGGATTTAGAAACTTATAAAAGAAAATAAGCAAATTCAAAAGTACATATCTCCGGATGAAGTTTTTGGATATTTTCTCTGATGTAAAAAGCACAAAACAAGATGGAAAATATGGTGTAGCAGATGATAATTCACTCAGATTTACAAGGATAATACATCAGTTTTCACCTTTTAATAAAAGAAAATAGACTTGAGTTTATTGCAAAAGGTAGAATACCCGGAAGGTCAAGTAAGATAAATTAAAACAGATTTTGTAAGGCACTGCGTCATACATAGGTATGAATAGAAATCGGACTGGGATGTGTCAAATGTGAGTTTAAGGCAGAGGATGAAGCAGCTAATATAAAAGATGAAAATCTAATTGCTGAGAATGAAGCAGATAATGTAAAACTGTAAGATTCAAATTGCTAGTGATATGGTAATAAATGAAAATTCAGATCAAAAACTTAATATTACTATTTTTGAAAAACCTTGGTCCAATGATAATAAGTGGAGATGATAAAATACCACATTAAGTTACATTCCGGGAAAAGCTGTACTTGGAGCCTTGGCAGGAACATATCTTAGTGAAGCCGGACATACTGTTGATGATGAAGAGTTTGTTCGCTTGTTTTTAAATGGATACTATATATTCAGACTTTAATGTTCTGATGGAGTACATTTTTGATCCGGCTCCTTCATTTCTAAATAAGATGAAAAAGCAAAAAGTATGTAAACAGCTTTAAGATATTCGAGAAACAGGTCAGTGCTAATAAAGATTATGACACTGCTAATAAAGATTATGATCCTGCGAATGGAAATCAACCAAAGAAGCTAAAAGGAAAAATATATATCTAGAAATTAATAAAAGATAATCGAAAAGTTTTGGAATATGAGCCAAAGCAAAAGGGTTATTTATCACCATAGAAGAGGTACGATGCACTGCTATATTCACAGACAGCATTGAAAGAAGGACAGATCTTTGGTGGAAATATTATATGTAGTAGTAAGGACTACAAGCTACTTTTTAGGACTTTTAAAAACACCAATTTTTAGCTTCGGAAAGGTCAAAAGCTGCACAGTATGGAAAATGCCATATTATTGAAGGATCTGTGGACGAGCTTTTTCAAAAAGATACAAAATTTCAGGTGAAAAGATGAATTAATATATGTTTCCATTGGCTTCAAAAGGTATTTTTAGATGAATATGGATATACACAGGAGTCAAAAGAAAGTATATCAAAATTATAGGAGAGGCAGCTGGGACTATTAAATAAGGAAGCAGATATATCAGATTGGAGATTCAGGGAGAAGAAAAAGAATATCCATTCTGCTCTATACAATCTGCAATGAATATATGGATATTCAAGTGTATGGAATCTTAGAAAACCCCCTATTGCAGGAATAGAGTCAGGTTCTACATTTATATACAGGGACAGAAGATAAAGATATTGATAAGTATTATGTTGGAGAACGCAACTAGGAGGGCTTTGGAAAGGCTGAGTCTTTATAGAGAAGATTTACTTCCATACGAATTGAATATAGAGGTTAAAAACAGTAATACTGAAAAATAATGATACCAAGACTGAAAACATTGATGATACTTTTACTAAGCAAAGGTGTAAAAGAGATATTAAAACAAAGTTTGTATAAAGTACTTTATCAAAATATGCTTGAAAGAATAATTACTGAAATAGCAAATGTTTCCTCCAAACTTCGTATGTCCCTCATCTACTATGGGTCGTGTAAAACCTGATGGTAAAAGAGACATTACCTAAAAATGAAAAAGGAAGCAAATGATCAAATACAAGGATTTTTGTAAAAAGAGTAGCATCTATTAAGCGTGATACTGGAAAGAGAAAGAGGCTCTAAAATTGTTGGAAGATTTTGGGCAGTATATCGTCAAAAGAAAAAGAAATGTCGATTTAGACATATGATTGGAGAAAGTTTAGACCAAGATTCTAATTCAGAAAATGCTAGATTGTATAGCTTGCTATGCCAACTTACAGGTGAAGAAAAGGTGAATGAAACTATCCTAGTCTGTGGGGAGATTTGATGCTTGAGCTATTGGCAAATCAAAAGTATTTGATTTAATTAGTAGGAGTAGTGAAAATGGGAAAAATTATAAAAACATTATCTAAAAATAACCTTTCAGCTTGAGTCTCCTTTTTATGCATAGGTAGTGGAAGAAATGATATAACAGATCAAGATATTTTGCGTGATGCCAGGGAATTCCTTATATTCCGGGAAGTGCTGTGGCAGGAGTGATTCGAGAAGCATGTGATGGAGCTATAGATGAAGATAGATTGAAAAACTACTCGGATATGCTCCTATTAACAAGGAAGAATGATGAAAGTGTAGAGAGTTCTATTATAGAAAGTAAGATTATATTCTATGATGCTACATTAGTAGACGATGGATAAAAAGACGAGTTGTTATATCGTATTTCTCAAAGAGACGAGGGTTCCTAAATGAATATAAAAGTGCAAAAACAGGTAGTATCTGACTGGGAAATACTTGAAGGAGATTGTAAGTTCCAAACTTTTATAGAGATATCTGAGGAAGAATCTGATAATGGAATAGCAGCAGAAGAAATGCTGATAAATATTGCAAAAAGTATGGAAAGAAGCAGATATCAGATTTGGTGCAAAAGACTACCAGGGATTTGGAAAATATGCAATGTAAATATCATTAGAAGAAGTCTTTGAACTTGTAAAGAAAATTCATAGCAATGGAAAAGGGAAGATAGAGGGATTGGTTGAATTTGATGCTTTTGGACAATAAGTCATGAGAAGATAATGATTCATATGAAAAGATTTCGAGTGATTTATATATAATGAATGGAAACTAAAAGAGAAAAGAAGCTTCTTAAGACTGAAAATTGCAAGGTGGGATTTCTATACGAAGATACAGCACAGTGTAGTGAAGAAAGATCCTCTCCTGACCAGGAGCAGATGACAACTATAAAGTTCAATAATCATCTTCTGATCAAGATCAGGTGGAATCTCATCGATAGAAGAGATAGCAGCTGTCCCGTACTACTTGGGCAGGAGCTATCGACATAGAATGGAAGAACTGATAGAAGGTAGTAAGAAAAATAGAGAAATGATACATATGTATATCACTATTTTGGTGCTACAAAATGACAAAGATAAGGGAAAAATCATTATATACTTTTGGTGAGAGCAGGCTTTCACAGGTGGAGAATTTAAGGTAATGTCCAGAAATGCCATTGATAGATTCCTTGGAAGTACAGCAGAAGGTATTGTTTACGGATATACATAGGAGGAGAGACTACATTAGATATCAGTTTTTGGGAGATCCATATGCTACAGCTGTAGTATATTCAGATGATTTTATTAAGGCTTTGGCAGCCACATTGACTGGACCCATAGATGAAGGATATTTAGCAGTCGGAGGTGCAACATCTGTAGGAAGAGGTGTGTGTCTATAACACTATAAATGGAGATGAGTTTGACACAGTGAAACAGGAAGATGGGGGAAAATCATCCCTGTATTTGATAAGCTCTATAATACTTAAAGACATTGCTGGAGAAAAAGGAGGCAGGGATGGAAAACACAAAAATTGAAAAGAATGATAAAAACAATCTTGGATAAGATGATGGTTTCTCTAATTGTGGAGATAACACCTTCTTTGTTGCACAGTATACAGACAAATTTGATATAGGTATTTGGAATGAGAATATTATTAAAAATACGAATAAGTTGTTAGAACTTCGTGTTTTTGATAAGGATAAAAGAAATGGAAGCCTTTAAAGTGATATAGGAAAAAGATTTCAGCTATAGATTTCAAGGAGAAGAGGATAATAAAGGAGAAGGCGTGTACTACTTTGATGAAATCCAACTCTTGACATTGACATAACCAGATCATCAAAGGATTTAGGGAAAATGTATATCTACAGCTGAGGCAAATATAATCTTCCCAAAGATATATCGGACTTTGATAGGGCAGCTATCAGGGTACGCCACTACTGGAGTAGACAATGAATCAGGTCAGGCATTTATAAGGATTATCGTTTGGTTGACTTTGAAAAGTGCTAGAAAAGGGACTATAGCAATGATTTGAAAGGGAGTGTAAGAATGCCAAAGCATGATGAAAATAAGCAGAATGGAAAAAGATGATAGTAAAATAAAATATAAGTATGAAATTAGTAATAAAGAATTTTTATAAATCCATATACTTTTTAGAAAGAAACAGTAAATAGAGAAAGAAAAAGGAAGAAGTAGTAGGAAAATCATACAGGAGTTTTTGTGTGTCGCGTATATATCCACACTCATTATTGATGTCCAGATGTATTTAAAAAGCAAGAGATAGTAGATAGAAATGGGAGAAAGAATACGAAAAACAAGGAGATAAAACATTTTTCTATCCTCGATTGGGAGATAATCCGGTGATACCAGGAAGCTCAATAAGAGGCCCTTCGCAGCGTTTATGAGGCTTTGACAGATTCATCGTTATTCAACTACTAGAGTGGACAGTATATTACTGCAAGAACAAAGAGCCCTTTTTGCCGGGATTGCTGATAAAAACAAATGGAAATGGGAATTGTATTCAGCTACAAGATACCTGCTTCTATAAAAGAATATGGTGCAAGACCGTTTGATAATGGGAAGATATTTAAATATAAAGCAGTTATTGATAATCATGTGGAGTGTTTACTTTGAAGGGGATGAGCACACTGAAAAATATACGAGGAAGGAGTATACTTCAATATAGAGTACTTCATACTTCGATAGTTAAGAAAACCTGGATATGAATTAGGTTACTACTATATCGGAGAATATATTAATGGAAAAAGTATGAAAGTATATTTAAAAAGTTGATTTAAAAATCAAAGAATTTAAAACTTATTGAAAATTGCTTTGAACAATTAAAAAGAAATAAAGACATATGGATGAGAAGATAAATCGAATTTGTTTCTTCAAGAGAGCCTGGAAATAAAAGATCATCATGGTGGATATAAACAAGTAGATTTAAAAAGTTTGAAGAAGCAAATGATGCTGTATTGCCAATATGGTATAAGAAGAATACAAATAAAAGACAAAAAGGTTGAGTACTATTTTCCTTGCAAATATTGGACGCTTTAGATGACGAAACATCAATGGATAAGATTTTAGGTAAACAGGATGATGGTAGAATACCTGCTATGATGTAAAAACTTTGTAAGACTTGTAGTTTATTCGGTATGGTGAGATGAGGAAGGCTTTGGCAGTCATATTCGTATCACTGATGCCATGATGGCAATATTGATGAAGCAAATTAAGGAATATAAGCTTATCTGAATTGCGTACACCACATCCTTCATATCTACCATTCTATGCAGATGGAAAAGATTATTCTTTGGGATATGATGCAGCTGAATGCAATATAAAGGAAGAAAATTTTATAGGCATTTTATTCCTGATTATAAGGCCTGAGCAGAGTTGGATCCCCAAAAATTGACTCGAAAATGGAAGGCATTGGTGAGGGAAGTTTTTAGATTTTAAAGTCTATTTTGAAAATCTGACACAAGAACAGTTGGATGAACTAGCTACTTTATTATGCCTGGGTGAAAAATAATAAGGATGGAAACTCTTTGCTTAAAACTTGGACATGGGAAGCGCTTGGATTTGAAGTGCAAAATAGTAATAGAAGTCTGAAGAAAGAGTTTTAATTACATAATTGATGAAAGTAAAGGAGACAAAAAGAATTGTGAATATAAGATCTACAGTGATTTGAAGAAGTGGAATATTCATAAAGAAAGTGGTAGTGAAGAAGAAATGTCTAAGATACAAAAAACTATAGAAGCTATGAGAAGTATTTTAGATATAACAGTTTTTACTAATTTTGGATAAAAATACAAAAGTAGCTTATCCATATGTAGTAGATAAACGAAAAGATAAAGAGTCAGAAGCTAGCTATAAATGACTTGGCTTCTTCAAAATGGTTTTTCAGAGAATTTAAAGTTAGGAGGAATAGAACCTAAGTGTATTTTGAACTGGAGTCAGTACAGATAGATGAGCAAAAATTGTCGGGCTGGAACCCATGGAAGATGAAAAGAAAAAGTAGAAACAAAATATTATATGAAGATGAATATATTATGTCTTCATAACACTTATGGAAGGTACATCTAACGCTAGTAATCATCCGAGAATTAAAAATGGAGAAAGATTTCAGTGGAAGGAAATACTAAAGAATGTATCACTATGGAGGATTGCAAACTTTGAATAGAGTATAGTTAGTCTTTTTGGAAATTAATGTCTTAAGAGGATTATGTAATGTAATATGTTTTGTAAAAGAAAAACTCTGGTAATGGATGAAAAAGGTATGTGATGGTGGTGGAGGATTTATAGTGTAGTATCGTCTCTAGAGGAAAGAATTGATGAATGGTCTAGAAAGTGTAAAATAAACTATCAGGGTAATAAGGTTACATAAAAACCAACTTACACTTGAGTATAGAAAGATGTTACTTTTACAAAGATACTGTGTTTTTAAAGATCATCTGTAATATGTTCAATCTATGTGAATTCAGCTTATAGAGTATGCTTGAAAAATCTAAAAACATAGAAAACTGTATTTTAGATTTGAAGAAGTTTAGTAAATAGAAAGAGAGGCGTTTTGAATAAAAATACTTTGATACAGTTTAGATCGATGATTCAAAAATTGATGCTGAAAATATTTGCAATCAGTTGGGTATTGATCTAGCAACAGTTCTTAAAATGTGTCTAAAACAAACAATTATACAAAAAGTATACTTTGCCAGTCCATTTACTGGATGATGGAGAAAAGTATCATTCTGACTCTAATGTAAATGATTCTAAAAGACAGGGTATAGATAAGAAGTCAGATAAAGACTTTGAAATAGACATCAGAGGAATAAATGAAGAGGTAGAGAGTATAAGAAAAGAAAATAGAATATAGATAAAAGCAAAAAGCAGTAGCATTTGAACAATGCTACTGTCTTTTTATGCCTAAAATGAGGAAAATCCCAAAAGAAGATATCAGCATAAAGGAAAGGTATTCCTTATAGGTAAGGTACTCACGAGACAACTAAACCGGCTCCAACCAAACCTGCCGTGATCATTTCCATTCCTTATAGGTAAGGTACTTACAGAGCCTACAACAACACCTCAGGAGACAACTAAGCCGTTTCCATTCCCTTATAGGTAAGGTACTTACAGGAGGACTTTTGAAGATGACTTTGAAGAAATCGAGGAGGTTCAGGAACGTTTCCATTCCTTATAGGTAAGGTACTACGAATGGAGATAAAATGAAAATAGCAAAAATGAAAAATAGCAAATTTAGTTTCCATTCCTATAGGTAAGGTACTTACCATTAATTGGTATCCTTCATTAAAAAGATAAATATATCAAACTTGTTTCCATTCCTTATAGGTAAGGTACTTACGATTACAGGGATCCAAGGAAACCGCTGCTGGTTCAGGCAGTTTTCCATTCCTTATAGGTGAGGTACTTACATTTGATTTATGTTCCGTTCAGAAATGCTTGTATTTTGTTTCATTCCTTATAGGTAAAAGGGTACTTACAAGGCTGATGAAAAGCACACAATAAGTATCCAAAAAGCTTCCAGTTTCCATTCCTTATAGGTAAGGTACTTACTATTTAAGGAGATTTTATTATGGGATATTGGGACAACGCTAAACAGTTTCCATTCCTATAGGTAAGGTACTTACAGTATTAGGCCGCACGTATTTGAACAGTATCTGATGGCTATGTTTCCATTCCTTATAGGTAAGGTACTTACAAACATTAATTCAAAAGAATACAGTCAATCGAGTCAGCAAAGTTTCCATTCCTTATAGGTAAAGGTACTTACCTTTAGAGACTGATGATGCTTTATCAGCAGTTGGTCTTGATGCAGTTTCCATTCCTTATGGGTAAGGTACTTACTGGAGAAGAATTACCTAGATATCTGATAAACATGGATTCTTTGTTTCCATTCCTTATAGGTAAGGTACTTACTAAAAAAACGGAAAGATTGTAGACTATAGCGATAGATACTTCTATTGTTTCCATTCCTTATAGGTAAGGTACTTACTTCAGCTCTGCCCTCACCTATCCTTTTACTGGTGTGTTTCCATTCCTTATAGGTAAGGTACTTACATTGTGATGGGTGTATCGATATAGATCAAATAGCGAAGTGTTTCCATTCCTTATAGGTAAGGTACTTACAAGAAAGTATTTTGGATATATAAACGACAGATTAAAGTCCGGATGTTTCCATTCCTTATAGGTAAGGTACTTACTCATCAGATGATGAAATAGCAATGATTGTAGGACTTTCAAACAGTTTCCATTCCTTATAGGTAAGTACTTACAATCGAGATGAGCAATCAGAATATCCTTGATGCCTTTTGAGTTTCCATTCCTTATAGGTAAGGTACTTACATTGTTAACTTGACACAACATATGGCAACAGAAGTTCGTTTCCATTCCTTATAGGTAAGGTACTTACAGTTAATCTTACACAGCACCAGGCAACTAATATTCAGATCGTTTCCATTCCTTATAGGTAAGGTACTTGCCTACCTTATGATATTGGATACAAAAATAGTTGACCGTAAAAAGGGTGTTTCCATTCCTTATAGGTGAGTACTTACAATTTACGAGCTCTTAGATATGCTGTCTAAATTATAATGTTTCCATTCCTTATAGGTAAGGTACTTACAACTGCATTTAAGTCATTGTAACAAGTAAAAACTTTCATTTTCACCCAAAATCATTGTATTACAGTATAAAAAGTCTGTCAATCTATTTTTGAGAATGGCTTAAAATGGTGCTTTTTGGGGATGTTGGGATTGTATACAATCAGTGACAGACTTTTTATTCATAATTACTTATAAAAAGTGTATATATTGTAGCAAAAATAGAGTGATAAAAGCAAAAATAATACAGCTATTATCTGATAATAATATAAATATACTACTAAAAACAGAATAAAAATATTTTATATTAGAAAAATAAAAGGATAAAATAATAGCACATACAAAGCTCATACAAGTATCATACAAAAGTATGGCATACACATATAAATGCATACGGTCAAAAATGAGGTCGACAGACTTTTGGTTTTGAAGTTTATTGATAGAAGAATAGACAGGCACTCTGTATGTGACACTCGGATAGCTGATATTTATTATTAATTATGTTATATAAGCTTTGATAATTATATACCCGAATATAGTATATATTAATATTGAAATAATATGGAGTTGCATTATACTATAAATATATAAGTTATAAAATATAACTTTAAATGAATAATATAAGAAAAATTATGATATAATTCATATTTTTTTGTGATGCCAGAAAGAATATATGAAAAAGATGTTATAAAATATATATAGCTCTATTGTAATTTGCTTTTTGAGATATTGAGTATTAGAAAAGGAGGAATATAATATGTCTGCTACAATACTTATGGCAGTCAGCACATTTAATGGAAGAATTATCCTGGAATGGAAAAGAGGTGACAGCTTTCAGGGTGTAGGAAATGATGGAAAAGATATTACTATTGATGATTGCAAATCCCAAGGGAAAGCGTAGTCAGATATTTTTTTGAAAATTAATGCCTTCTGATGATGAAGTCGATATTGTAATGCTTTGCAGTAGAAAAACATTGGAAAAGGATGAAAAGAATGGAATTGACAATAAGGGTAATATTTATAGTGCAGTATCTTATTTGATAGAAAAGAATTGACAGGTCACCTGAAAAAGGGAAGCATAAGATAAATTACAAGGTGATAAAATTATATAAGAATGAACTTCCGGTTGAGCATAGATTGCAGGAGATGGATGATATGAGATCCCTCTATTCCTTTGATGCCTGCGACTAAGGAAGAAGAAATACATTTTCCTGAAGATGAACTTGGAGCTATTTCAGAGGCGGCAGAGTTCATTCGATATAGAGTTGCAAGAAAAAGATCATTTAGACTATATATTGCATACATGGTGGTCTAAGGGATGTAGTATTGTCTTTGAGTGCTGTTATTTCTTTTGCTATCTGTTGGAGAATCTATCAGACCAAAGCTTATAAGTGAGTATAAATATGGCTTTAGCCAGAATAGAAGATCAAAGTGCAACATTTAATATTTTTAATTTTTCTCAGGTATTAATGATTTTTGCACTTTGGAAATGCAGATATATTGTCAGAATATTTTTGATATGAAAAAGATGTTTCATATCTGGCAGGAGCTGATCCAATCGTACAGAAAACAGCAAAAGCAAATTGAAAGCATATGCAAAAGATTTCTTTTGGGAGCACAGATGTCTGACCCTAAGGCATTTTGGAGGGACTGAAGGAACTTGAAATGAATTTGATGGTGGCAGCTAGCTGAAAGGGACCACGCTTTGGAATATTTGAGATAAAGATGAATATGGAAGTTTGTTGACAAATCCAAATATTTTAGACCTGATTATTTGGTGTATTGACCATGGATTGATTCAACAAGCACTTACATTTATAGAATCTAGAGTTGCCATATTATTATTGGGATAAAACTTTTTGTATTTTGATAAGGAACAATTGATTTGATGAAGACGCATATATTGCATTTAATAGATATATAGGTAGATTGCGTTTTCAATCCAGCAAAAGTCAAATAAAGAGTTAAACTTCTTTGCATACCATTTATTAGAGAATACGAGAATAGTGATGTAACTTGGAGCTAGGCAGAAATACTACTTTGATATATTATCATCCTGAAGATGCACGCAAAGGAGAGGATTTGGAAGCAAAAAGTAAATGGATTAACTATGATAATTATGGAAATGTGAAAATGGAGGACTTTCGCAATAAAGTAGTACCTCTTTTTACAAAGCGCATCGTATTCTGAAAATAATTCGTAATTCATTTAACCATCGATTCGGAGTATAGAGTAAGCCTTCCAAAATTAAAAATGTTTATTATAAACTATATTTCTGATTTGAGCTAAGAAGTAGACAATAAAGTATGTGGTAGATAAATTAATATAAGGTATTAGTATCGAAAATGATGCTACTGCCTTTTATTTCATATTATGAGGACATAAAAATAAGGAGCAAATAAATGCTCCTGCTAGTTGTATTTAAATGGTTCGTATTTCTCATCACTTAGCAGACAAAACGGAATGATTTTATGTATTTCTTCTCTAATTCTGGTATCGTAGGTTCGTGGATTGATTTTTCCTCAGTTTGCTTTTGATATACTTTATTTTCAAGTTCATTTATAAAAATTTGCTTTCCTTCTTTAGTTAAGATATATACCACCATCTTCAGTTTTTTCAAAATGTTCAGAGGCATGATATCATATGACGATTTATTATAGTAAATATGGCTCAGTCTACGATCAATGGCTTAAATAGATCTGCAATGTCCAGGTTTAAGGACTGACTTCTTCTATTGGTAGCATGAACAAATCCAATGCGAATATCCAAAGAGGTTTTTGGATCTCTGTAGCTATACGATTATATAAAAATACATTTCCAAAACTTATAAGAGCATTAAGAGAGATCTTTAGGGAGGACGCCTCGTTCTTTTTAGTAAACTCAAATGCCGGATCATTTATAATTTCATGGAAAAAGACTGTAGTAGAGCTGTCTGGCTCTAGCTTCTATTGTTAGAAAGCATTGTTACATCTGTGGCTTCATTCATTTGCGATTATCCACTCAGAAAAAGAAGCTATTCCATCTTTTTAACCTTTTTCATTAGTATGATGTCTTTCATAATACTTTAAGATTGGAACGCATATTGTGGAGTGAGGCTATTTCAAGCTTCTTGGCGATAAGTTTTCTCTTATCCTCATCCAGATATATATTGCAGCTTGCTTTTCATATTGTAAGTCCACTCATGCAGGCTTTCAGGATGTGAGTAAATGTACCGGTAAGCTCTCCATATTTATCAAAAATATTCACACAAATCTTTTTACTACTTATATATTTGAAGAAATCGGAAGAAAATATAATAGAAGAGTAGACATTTAGACTTTCGGTAGCCTCACAGGAAGATACTTTTCCCACGATCATTTTCAAACAGCAGTGTAAAGTCTTTTCTATTTAATATTCCATTATTAATAATGTGATAGTTTCTATCTATTCTTTGAATAGCAGTAGTACTCAATTCTGATATATCTGTGGTGGTGCTCTTTTTCTTTTTTGATTGCAAGAATCTGATGTTCCTTTTTTTATTTTTAGTGAAAATTGTAGCCTCAAGTAAATTTGCTTTGATTCCTTCACATATTCCACTTTTTGAGTATGTATATCCATTTCTAAATCATGTTTTTAAAATATCGATACTTTTGTATAGGATTCTTTGCTTCATCGAAAGCTTTGAAAAGAACATAGTAATATCATCACAGTATCGACAAAAATGGGTATCTGCATTGACTCAAGCTGTGTGTCTAAAAGGAAAGATATAAAGATTTCCAAGAAAGGGACTGATTGGAGAACCTTGTAAAATCCCTTTATTCTTTTGTTTTTATTATATTTTTCCTTTGAAATCCTACAGTATAAAAATTTACGAAAAGAGAGAGGAGAATCTTATCATCAATAATTCTTTTTAAAATCATTTCAAGTCGATCTATAGGTATTGAATCAAAAGTAATGTTTTATATCAATTAGCGACAACTTTAGTCTAATCCTTTATTTAGATTACTTACAAAGGCTGCTACAGCTTTTATCTACACCAAGTCCCGGACGAAAGGCAAAAGCTTGCAAGCTGAGAAATATGGAATCATAATTTCTTTTTCTAAATGATGTTGCAAGGCAACGCAAAAATAAGGCGATCAACACTGAATTAAAAGAAGATATAGAACCGCCTTTTTACCTGTATAATTTATTATTTCATAGATTTGAACAATACCTGGTTTGTACTTTCCATCAGCAGTAGAGGAAAGATATCTAGCTCCATTAATATTCCAATCTATCTCTAATTCAGAAAGATGAAGTCCATCTATTCCACAAGTATCTTTTTTGTAGAAAGATGAGATAGAGCTTCTTCAATCTGTTCGGGAGATAAAAATATCTGCCATTGTAAGCTTTTTCATAAAGATATCTTAGAGTGATGTTCCCATGAGTACACCTGTTTTCCAATGCTTTCTTTTTGGAATATCTAAGAGTTTCTAAAGAATAAATATTAATACAGTCCTCAGAAACATCCACAATTCTTTTTGAGTTCTTCTTTTAGATGCTTTAGTCGTCCTGGTGTGATAAGCCCCTCAAATACCGAACGTTGTTCATGTGTAAAGGTATTTTCGTAGAGTTTTCATCACCTTAGGATCTCGTTTAGACATTCACATCATAGGTGACAATAACGAACATCTCTTGCTCCTTGTAATAATTTTTCTAGCCCAACTTAGTAGAGGAGTGTTCCTGTATAAGGTGAAAGTACTCACATTGTTTTATATTTTTAAATATTTCTGAGATTGGAGGAAAGTTTCCATTCCTTATAGGTAAGGTGCTTACTAAGCTAAAACACGTACCCGCACTGTATGGGAAATTGGATATCGTTTGAGTTTCATTCCTTATAGGTAAGATACTTACGCCTTAGAAATATTCTGATGTTCCATAGACTGTAGACCAGTTTTGTTTCCATTCCTTATAGGTAAGGTACTCTACAAAATGAGTAATGATAACATTGATAAGCAGTCTATAAAGTTTCCATTCCTTATAGGTAAAGGTACTCACGAAGAACATAAAGGACTGGAGGATGTTAATATTGAAGTTGAAATAACGTTTCCATTCCTTATAGGGTAAGGTCTTACTTATAAATAAAATTCGGAGGAAGCTTAATTGATGTTTTAAAGGAGTTTCCATTCCTTATAGGTAAGGTACTCACACAACAAAGGGATACTTTGATGCTGAAATATATAAGTGATGTTTCCATTTCTTATAGGTAAGGTACTCACTCAGATGTATTTGAAGTTCATATAGATCAATGGATTGAAATACTAATAGTTTCCATTCCTTATAGGTAAGGTACTTACTCGACGGAGACCATTCGTTATCAGCAGAAGAATACAACAAATTACTACGTTTCCATTCCTTATAGGTAAGGTACTTACGATAATTCCAGGATTTTGCATACTTCTCAAGAAACAGAGTTTCCATTCCTTATAGGTAAGGTACTTACAGTGTATCTGGAATATCTCTTAGCAGATTCGGAACAGTTTCCATTCCTTATAGGTAAGGTACTTACTGGAGAGAACTTGGAGGTTTTTAAAATGAGAGAAACGTTTCCATTCCTTATAGGGTAAGGTACTTACTGTAGATGAGATGGATCAAGAAGATGACATCAATGTTTCCATTCCTTATAGGTAAGGTACTTACGCATCAGTGTATAACACTATATTAGCATTACTTAACGAAATCAATAGTTTCCATTCCTTATGGGTAAGGTACTTACAATAGACCTTATTTCAAAAAAATAATATCTTTAATAAAGTATTGTTTCCATTCCTTATAGGTAGAGGTACTTACACCTGCATTTAAGCTCATTGTAATAAAGTGTGAAAACTCTTGTTTTGACCTAAAAATCATTGTATTACAGAGCGAAAAAGTCTGTCAATCTATTTTTAAGAATGGCTTAAAATGGGGCTTTTCCGGGAGTGCTGGGATTGTATACAATCAGTGACGAACTTTTTGTTTTGCTGTATAAAAGGGTATTTATAAGTATTGCTATAAAATAGCATATTAAAACGAAAAATATAGCGCTGTTTATGAAAAAAATCCATTTAAAAACGTCAAATTTATATCAAGTAGAACTCAAAAATTATATATCAGAATATTATCAAAAAATCAAACAAATAAGAACATATAATGTAATTACAAACACATACTAAAATATGGTTTGTAATTACATATTTTAAAAACAAAAAATAGAGGTCGACAGACTTTTTGATTTATAAATGAGATATTACTATAGAAGATATAGAATCATCACCTTATTTATGTCAAAAATATGATAAAAAGACGTCATCTATTTATAACTTCGATTGTTTTAAAACCTTGTATAGGACAATTAGCTATGATAGAATAGGGTTATATACTTCTGTATATGACCTATATAAAAGAGGACATATATTTTTAGCTAAATCTTTCAATAAAATCAGATGATCGGGGTATTCTATCGTGAGTGAATTGACCGGAGAGTGGAAGGGAAGTACTCAGTGCTGAGTTTAGAAAGCCGTATTATAGGAGCTTGTATGAGTTTGTAAAGGGAGGAATATAGCAAATATATCATATATCCTCCGGCAGATAAGATATTTGAGGCTCTACATCTTACAGCATTATCAGATATAAAGGTGAAGTTATTTTGGGTCAGGACCCTTATCATGAGTGAGAATCAGGCCCATGGACTGTCTTTTTCAGTGCCAAAGTCGCAAAAAGAAAAATCCCACCTTCGCTAGTAAATATATATAAGAAACTTCAAGATGATGTGGAACATATATACCTAACAATGGTAATCTACTAAAGTGGTCAAAACAAAGGGTGTACTTTTGTTGAACACTATATTGACTGTAAGAGCTCACAAAAGCTTTCTCACATCAAGGCAAGGGATGGGAGAATTTCACAGATGCCATTATAAAAGATTATTAATGATACCGACAGACCTATAGTTTTATGTTTAAGCGGGCAGTGCGGCTATATCAAAGTCAAAGATGTTAAATAATCCCTAAGCATTTAGTACTGAAGAGCGTTCACCCCAAGTCCACTATCTGCATATAGAGGATTTTTGGATGTAGGCATTTTTCAAAAGCGAATGAATTTCTTTTTAGAAAATAATATATCTCCAATAGATTGGCAGATAGAAAATGTTTAAGCTTCAATATAGAAAGGATTGGTATGAATATACTGGAAATACTCAAGGTTATAATTATTGGTATTGTAGAGGGTATAACTGAATGGTTACCGATAAAGCTCGACAGGTCATATTGTTTTTGGTGTGAGCAGCTGTTTTCAGTTAAATGCAAAGCAAAGAGTTCAAAGCAATGTTTGAGGTGGTGATACAGCTTGGAGCTATTTTGGCGGTGGTTGTAATGTATTTTAGAAAGTTGAATCCATTTAGTAAAAGTAAGAGTCCAAAGAAGAGACGTCTTGCTATGGAATTGTGGACGAAAATAATAATTGACTATGTTTGCCGGCTGGCTGTGCTGGACTTTTGATTGATGATTGGGTTGAGGAGCATTTGCTTAACGGTTTTCGTTATAGCTATGGCACTTATTATCTATGGTGTTTTTATTTATAATGATAGAAAACTCCAATAAAAAGAGATAGCATTAGAAATGTGAATGCAATAGATTATCAAACTGCTTTTGTCTATAGGATTTTTCAGGTGCTTGCACTTGTACCGGGTACATCAAGATCTGGAGCGACTATCATAGGCGGTAGCTGATTTTTGGGAGCTACAAGGTCTGTATCCGCAGAGTTCTCTTTCTTTTGCAAAGTATTCCTATAATGTTTGGTGCAAGCTTTTTGAAGCTGGCTAAATTTGGATGCATTATACTGTAGCAGAGGTGGTTTTCATCTACTACTTGGAATGTTTGTTTCATTTATTGTATCTATATTTTCAATCAGTTTCTTGCTTAACTGGATAAAGAAGAATGATTTTTAAGTTCTTTGGATACTATAGAATCGGTCTTGGAATTATAGTATTGGTATGGTATTTTTGTATCGACTTTGATGAAAAATGAAATAATATGAATTAGAGGCATATATTTGTTGAAAGTATATGCCTTTTTACTTGATCAAGCATAAATGATTATGTCCCAAAATAATTAATCTAAAGCCCCCACAAAGGGGCTTTTATTATGCACTTTTTATGTCTTCTTCAATTCTGTGTGGCTGTGAGTGTGCGAATTTATTAAAAAGGCATCCAATCTCCAAGGATGGTTCATAGGCGGTATATAAGGCTTTCTAGTCTTTTGGCTGTTTGTAGTCAGCATCCAAATCCTTAGATTTATGCTCATGAGGCCAGTATTTCTTCCAGTGCATACAAATATCTTTGTCATTTACGCACGCAAACATGAGACCTATCAAATGCCTTGATAAGCATAACCTGGTACCTTTTTCGATAATGTATCTGCACTCCTTTTGTGATCTATCATCTTATAAAATTTCTTCTCGAATTGAATCGCATGTCCGGCATCAACAGTTCCTCTCAGTTAAAAACCGCCAAAAGTAAGATTTATTTTTCTGTAGACGGTTTGCGTTTCAAAGACAGATTTGATACCATAAAGTGGAAGTGAGAACTTCTCATTGAATTCTTTTTATGTAGGAGTGAAGGAATTCATTGGTTTTATGGATATCAGTTTACGCCTGCGAGCCTTAGCTCAATAGGCAGGCGTGACTGTAAGGTTTGATTCAATCGTTCTGCACGTCCTTTGGCTTGTGGTATACCGCTTGATTCAAGCTGTGTGCCAAGTTGCTTTACAGGCGTATGCAACACTGTGCATAGGTGTCTTTGTCGCCAGATAAGGCACCTTTTTTTCTTTTAAGTAAATACAGTTCGTTTTATCAGTAAGAAACTTATAGGAATACCATAATCAGTAAGAATCTGCTCAAATACATGGTAGTATCCATTAAGAGTCTCCTGAGTATCAAAACCAGGCACCTGTGACAACACCTGAGGCATCATCAATAGCCAAATGTAGATGCCATATCTATCCCGGCACCCATTAATAAGGGGTAGGCATCCATCTGTAGCAATTCACCAAAATAAGCACATCTTGGACGACGACTGTGAGCATCTTCAACTGCTACTAAGTTAGCTTGTATCTGTGATAATTCCCTTTTTGATGTTGCAGCTTCCTTACTAGCTCTGAGAGCTTGCTTAATGCGTCTACGCTTAGCTTTTGTAGCCTTTGGAGATAGAATGTACTCTGACTCCAAAATACTCATTACAGAGGAAGAGGAGATGCTTATACCCTCATGCTTTTTTAGAAGCTCTGTATAGTGTTCAAAGTTAGCCTCGTAGTATTTAGTTCTATACAGATCAAGAACTTGACTTCTGACATCAGGACAGATAGTGGTAGCCGGCTTCTTACCTCTGTTACCATGAATAAAGAATGCCTTTACCATCTTTAATATAACCCTGTATCATACGGTTGATATGCCTTTTGGTGCATCCTATAATAAGAGCAGCTCTATCCTTATTAGCTGTATCAGGGGTGATCTACCGGACCTTTGATAACATCATACTTTCTTTGTTCATCCATTGATAAAAATAACCTTTCTGATAAGTCAGTTCTCCTAGTGTTAGAATATACAAAATAGTATTCTACCATAAGTGGGACATTTTTATTTGTGGTATACTAGGACTTTATCATTTATGGCTTATAATTTGTTGAAAGTATATGCCTTTTACTTTGACAATCCACCCAAAAAGCATTATTATAAAGAAATTGTACAGATAGGAGGAGTATGCTGAGATTAATTCGCTATTTAAAGGAATATGACTAGAGTCTGTTCTGGCACCTTTGTTTAAGCTTTTGGAAGCGGCATTTGAGCTGTTGGTTCCACTTGTTATAGCAGAATAATAGATATAGGTATTGTAAATAAAGACTCAAAACTATGTGATAAATATGGGTATATATGCTTTGTAAGTTTAGCTATGATTGGACTTACCTCCGCTATCATTGCTCAGTACTTTAGTGCAAAAGGCGGCAACAGGTTTTTGGAACAAAACTGAGGATGATTTATTTGCTCATATTTTTGAGCTTTTCACGATGCTGAGACAGATGTACTTGGAAGGGATACTTTAGTTACCAGAGTGACAAATGACAGTGATCAGGTTCAAAATGGAGTAAACAGATTTTTTAGATTGGTTCTAAGATCACCATTTATAGTGGCAGGTGCATTTATAATGTCCTTCCATATAGATGCAAAGATGTCACTTATTGCATTTACTGTGATCGTTATGCTGGCAATAATAGTGGCATTCATTATGTCAAAAAGCATTGAACTTTACAGGAATGTACAAAGAAAGCTTGATAAAGTACTTGGAAAGACAGGAGAGAATCTTACAGGTATAAGGGTTATTCGTGCTTTTTCAAAAGAATCAAGTGAGATTTTGGAGTATGATAAGGCAACCAAGGATTTATATAATGATCGAGGTACTGGTTGGAAATATTTCAGCACTTCTAAATCCACTCACATATGTGGTGGTAAAATCTGGGGTATAGTGGCTATATGTGCAAAACAGGAGCTATACAGGTGGGATATCGGAAATCTTACCACAGGACAGGTGGTGGCTCCTTATAAACTACATGTCTACAAATTTTGGTAGAGTTAGTAAAGTTTGCAAAATCTTATAATACTTTTTATCAAAAGGCAAGTGCTTGTGCTAAGAGAATTAACGAGATATTTGATATTAAATCTTCTATAAGTGGTGGAAGTGATAGAGCTGAATCTAAAAGGATTTTGATGGTGAAATAATTGCTTTTGAAAATGTAGGATTTGTGTATCCGAAGTCAAAGGAAGAAGCTCTTTTCAGATATCACATTCTCTGTAGGAGAAACTATATGCATGAGGTGGTACAGGTTCCGGTAAGAGTTCTTTGATTAATCTTATTCCAAGATTTTTATGATATAAGCAGAGGAAGTATAAAGCTGGCAGGTAGGAAATATCAAGGAGATACAGTCTTGAGTCAATCAGAAAAATGTGGCATTGGTTGAGCAAAAGGTCCAGACTTTTTAGAGGCAATATCAGAAACAATTTGCTTTTGGGTGATGCTAAAGCTTCTGATAAAGCATTGTATGAGGCTGCAGACATTGCACAGGCTATGGATGTTATCAATTCAAAGAGAGGGTAAGCTTGACTCTGAGGTAGCTATGTATGGCCAATAATTTTCAGGTGGACAAAAGCAGAGACTTTCTATTGCCCAGAAGTTTGGTGAGCAGGAATATTGTATGTGATGATTCATCATCAGCACTTGACTATGCTGACAGATTCGAGACTTAGAAAGGCTATTAGAGAGATAGAAAATATCACTACATTGATTGTAAGTCAAAGAATAGTTTCTATAGATCAGACAGAATAATAGTATTTGGATGATGGAAGAATAGTCGGTATAGGGAGTACTCATGATGAGCTTTTAGAGAACAGTCCAATATATAAGGAGATATATACTTCTCAGATTATGGCAAAGGAGGATTCAGATGAAGAATAATAAAAACACTTTGAAAAGAATTTTTGAATCTTCTAAGTCCATATAAATTTAGAATGGCAGTCAGTCTGATACTGGCTGTAGTCATCGTGCTTACAACTCTCATCTGCCGATACTTACAGGTAGAGCAGTGGACACTATTGTAGGCAAGGGTAATGTAGACTTTGGAAAGACTTATAAAAATATTTTTTCTTATCGATTATTATGATGTGTGTTACTGCTGTTGCACAGTGGTGCATGACTGCTATAAACAATGGAGTGGCATATCATATGGTAAGGGATATAAGAAATCAGGCTTTTACTGAAGATAATGAGACTGCCTATATCTTATGTTGATTCTACCAGTCATGGTGAGATTATAAATAGAATAATCAATGATGTGGATCAGTTCTCAGAGGGACTTTTGATGGATTTGCCCAGTTTTTACAGGCATACTTACTATTGTACTTACTATAATTATTTTTATTTACAATAAATGTCTATAACTTTGGTTGTGCTGCTTGTTACTCCTCTTGCAATGCTTGTTGCAGGATTTATTGCCAAGAACACATATAAGCATTTTAAGTCTCAATCAGAAAAAGGGCAAGAATGACCGAATAGTGGATGAGATGATTGCCGGACTTAGTACGGTAAAAAACTTCACTATGGAAAATCAGATAGAGAATGAGTTTAAGGAATCTGATGAGGAGCTTAGGTGGCAAGTCAAAAATGCAATATTTATATCTGCTATAGCTTTTCCGGCCACCAGATTTGTAAATTCACTGGTTTATGCAGGTGTGGCCATTTCAGGTGCGTTACTTGTTATAACCGGAAATATGAGTGTGGGACAGCTTACTTCAGTACTTAGTTATGCTACACAGCATACTAAGCCTTTTTAATGAGATATCCGGTGTTGTGACTGAATTGCAAAATTCATTTGCATGTGCAGCAAGAGTTTTTGCTCTTATAGATGAAGAGGAAATACTTCCTGACAAGGATGTAAATAATGTAATAAAGGATGTTGAGGGCAATGTAGAGGTATCACATGTCTATTTCTCCCATGATAAATCAAAGAAGCTTATTGAAGATTTGAATCTGGATGTGAAAGCGGGACAGAGAATTGCAATAGTAGGCCCTTACAGGAAGTGGAAAGTCAACTATTATAAATCTTTTTAATGCGTTTTTTATGATATAGACAGTGGTTCTATTAAGATAGAGGGCAAGAATATAGGTGGATATCACAAGAAAATCTATTAGAGAAAAACTTCGGTATGGTTTTGCAGGAAACATGGTTGAAGAATGCTTCTATAAGGGACAATATTGCCTTTGGAAAGCCGGATGCCACGTTTGAAGAGATAGAGGCTGCTGCCAAGGAAAGCTTTATGCAGACAGCTTTATAAAGAGATTACCTGATGGATATGACACTATAGTAACAGAAGGAGGAGAAAATCTCTACAGGTCAAAGACAGCTTTTATGTATTGCCAGAATTATGCTGGTATTGCCTCCTATGTTTATACTTGATGAGGCGACTTCCAGTATTGATACAATGACGGAGGCTAGAATAAGTAAGGCATTTGACAAGATGATGATGGGAAGAACAAGCTTTGTTGTGGCACATAGACTTTCAACTATAAAAATGCTGATATGATACTTTGTACTTAAAGACGGTCATATAATAGAACATAGAAATCATAATGAGCTTATGGATATGAAGGGCTTTTTATTATGAGCTTAACAATGCGGTATAAAGAAAAGAGGAAGATATGAGAAAATTAGCACTAAGCTTGATGATATACTGCTTAGCGTTGACAAGCCGGCAAAGATATATTGGTGGTGAGTTAAATTCAAGAGATAAAAGTTTAGAGAATGTGGATATCAGATTTGTTATGTGTTTTCCTGATGTGATGAAATAGGGAATGAGTCATATTGGAATGCAAATCATATATGATATGTTAAATAGAAGAGAGGATACGTTTTTGTGAAAAAGACTGTTTTCTCCATGGGTGGACCTTTGACAAGGTACTTAGAGGAAAGAATATTCCGCTATTTAGCTTGGAGAGTCAGGAAAAATGTAAAGGATGCGGATATTTTGGGCATTACTTTTGCAATATGAGATGTGTTACACCAATATTTTGCAGATTTTGGAACTTTCACAGATTCCGATGTATGCAAAGGACAGGGGAGAGGAATACCCTATAGTAATAGGTGGAGGTCCATGTTCTCATAATCCTGAGCCATTGGCACCCCTTCTTGACATATTCTATATTGGAGAGGGCGAGGTGGTCTATGATGCTTTGCTTGATCTTTATAAGGAATGTAAGAAAAATAAGCTTTTCTAAGCATGAGTTTTTAGAAAGGCTGCAAAAGCTTGATGGTATGTATGTGCCTGAGTTTTATAGGATGTAAGTTATAAGGAAGATGGTACTATAGAATCATTTACACCTAAACATGAGGATGTACCAAGTGTGGTTCACAGAGTTGTGGTACAAAAATATGGATGAGGTTTCATATCTGTCAAAAACCGGTAGTACCTTTTATCAAGGTTACTCAAGATAGAGTGGTACTTGAGATAATGAGAGGCTGTATCAGAGGATGCAGATTCTGTCAGGCTGGAAATGTGTACAGCCCACAGAGAGAGCGTTCACTGGAGTATCTTATAAACTATGCAAAAACAATGTTGGATATCACAGGTGCAGAGGAAATATCATTAAGTTCTCTAAGCTCAAGTGATTATAGCTAGCTTGATAAATTATTAAAATTTCTTTATTGAGTATACACTAAGGAGAGAGGTATCAATATTTCTTTGCCATCTTTAAGAATAGATGCATTTTTCTTTGGATGTAATGAGGTAAGGTACAGGATGTGAAAGAAGAGTTCTCTTACATTTGCACCTGAGACACGGGTACAGCTGACTTAGAGATGTAATAAATAAAGGGAATAACTGAGGAAGATATTTTAAATGGTTCTATGGAGGCATTTAAGGGTGGATGGAATAAGGTGAAACTTTATTTTATGCTTGGACTTCCTACAGAAACAGAAGAGGATATCAAGGTATACCAGCTTTGTGAAAGAATAGCCGAACATTATTATTCCATTCCAAAGGATCAAAGAATAGGTAGGGTATCTATTACAGCCAGTTCATCATTCTTTTGTGCCAAGCCTTTTACACCTCCAATGGGCAAAGATGGAGACAGAGGAGGAGTATCTTAGAAGAGCGCATCTTGTAAAAGGATACTTTTAGAAGAACAGCTCAATCAAAAAGAGTATGAAATATCAGTACTCATGATGCAGGTTACTTTGCTTGAGGGATTGATGGCAAGAGGTGACAGAAAGATTGCAGATGTTGTGTAAATGCATACAAAAATGGTGCAATGTATGATTCTTGGTCGGATCAGTTCAATATGGAATACTGGCTTATGGCATATGAACAAACCGGTATAGATCCGACATTCTATACACTTAGAGAAAGGGATATAGATGAGATATTCCCTTGGGACTTTATAGATGCCGGAGTTACTAAGAACTTCCTTTATCAGAGAGTGGAAAAACTGCATATGAAGATAAGATATCAGCAAACTGCAGACAGCAGTGCTTAGGCTGCGGTGCAAGAAAAATATAATGGAGGTGTTTGTCTTGAAAAGTGAATTAAGTTTGAAAAACAGAGCAAATGCGTTTTATCGGTCATTTGGATTTGATGAGATATTTTTCAAAAAGCTAGTGAGAAGAGCTGATATTCCAATAAAATATAGTGAGGGATTCTCACCGCATCAGATAATGTCATTTGGAGCACCTCTATATGGGTGTATCGGGACTTGGTGAATATATGGATATTGAGCTTTAAGGAAGGAAGCCACATTTCCTCAAGTGGAAGCCATAAAAAGACTTAATGATATGATGTGTACCGGTATGAAGGTTTGCGAAGCTTTTTACAAATACCGGATAATTCAAAGCCAGCTATAGCACTTATGGATACGGCGGATTTTTAAGGCTGAGTTTAAAACTGAGGGTTTTAGAAAACGATATCAGAGAGGCTATAGATAAGCTTATGTCAAAAAGAATCTATTTTACTTACTAAAGGTATCAGAAAAAGAAAAATCAGTTTGGCAGAGTTTGTTGAAGTGGAGACTACATCTGTTGTGGATATAAAGCCTTTATATATGAGATTGAAGCTATAGGAAAAATGGTGTGTTTATGCATCTATCACAGGAAGTACCAATAATATAAAGCCGGCTGTTGTAATGGACTTTTTGTATGAAGAGGGGCTTCCACAAGCAAAAAGAAATGAATATTATTTGTATAGACTGGATATGTATACAGAAGAAGGGAAGGCCCTTGACTGAGTACGGCTGTAGAAATTATCTAAGCTTTTGATTACAAAGTATAAGGATAAGCTCTTTGCAATATCTTATGATGATAATAAGCCAAATGAGATAGAATATATGAAGTACATCTTTATTGGAAGCATTCATATAGGTAAGGTTAAGAAGATAGTCAAAAATATAAATGCTGCTTTTTGTAGAGATTGAGTTTAACTCTGAGCGTCAAATGGTGTATTTTGATATGGCTGAATTAAAAGCATTTGATATTTTGCAGATGAAAAAGGAGCATAATTGTTTACTGAGGGAGATGATATTTTTAATTAAAATTTCAAAGCTTCCTATAAAATAAATTACCTGGTGCCACTGCCAATCTCTTGGGCAGTGAAGTACCGGAGAAAAATTTTGCAAGGAAAAACTATATAAAGCTCCAAGTATGCTATATGCAGGCTCAGAGGACTATATTGATGTTATAAAGGATAGATTAAAGTATGCCGAATTTGATATAGTTACAGATATCAGAGAGAAATCTATGAGGGTATAGTGATTTTTGAGGAAAAATCATAAAGAGCTGCTTAATGAGAGTCCAGATTCTATGAAGACAGTATGATAAGTTTAAATAGCTATATTCCATAGACACTCTATTTAGCGAATCTCTTAATAAAAAGCCTGGTTAAAGGATGGCGGTTATCTTTTATATAGAGTCCACTGAGGCCTTAACAGTGGTGGATGTGAATACAGGAAAGAATGTACAAAAAGGATGCCGGTATAATCAAGTTAAATACCAATTTGGAGGCTATAAAGGAGACAGCAAGGCAGCTGAGACTTAGAAATATCTTTCAGGTATTATTAGTAATTGATTTAATAAATACTACGGTTAAATCAGAAATCGATTTGATATATCACACGATGAAGGAATACCTTAAAGAGGATAGATTAAATACAGTTGCCATAGATATTACAAAGCTATGCCTTGTTTGAAATAACCAGAAGAAAAAGAGAAACCAAGTCTTGAAGAGATAATGAAGAGGTAATCATTCCCCAGGCTGTAAATAATTACTGTTCAGGTAGCACTTTTAGAGCTTTTTGTTTTACAATCCTAATCGCAACTCTTTCTTAAAAACTTCGCAGGATTTTTACGCAGTCTGTGGAACTCGTTTGTCTCGCTTGGGGAGCAGCGAACTGCACTCAAACAAGTCACAGGGCTGCTTAACTTCTGTCTCGTTTTTACGAAAGAGTTAAACGCTACTAAGGATTGAAAATTAAAAAGTCTCAAGACATATAGTACCTGAACTGTAATTGTAAACATGCAGCCAGGGATGATTTTTGCATAATAATATAGATTATATTCCAATATTGTCGTATAATAGTATTAGGAAATGCATTTATTTGCATAATAGAGTTAGGTTAGTATAACTTGTATTAAAGGGGAAAAATATGAAACTGGAATTTATAGGTGCGGACCACGAGGTTACAGGAAGTTGTCATTATGTTGAGGTTGGAGAGAAGAAGTTTTTGGTAGATTATGGTATGGAACAGGGGTAAATGTGTATGAGAATGCTCCTTTACCGATACCTCCGGCACAGATAGACTATCTATTTGTGACATGATGCTCATATTGATCATCCATAGAATGATACTCTCAACTTGTTGCAAGAGGTTTTAAAGGTGAGATTTATGCTTCAACTGCCACAATGGAACTTTGTAAGATAATGCTTAGAGATTGTGCACATATACAGGCCGAGGAATTAAAGTGGAAAAATAGAAAGGCGGAAAGAGCGGTAGACAAAAGGAAGTAGCTATTTATGAAATGGCTGGATGAGAAGCTGCTATAAAGTTGTTTAGAGGAGTGAATTACAGCGAGAAAAGATAGATATTGATGAGAATATAAGTATAAGATTCATAGATGCAGGTCATATACTTGGCTCAGCATCTATAGAAGTTTGGCTAAGAGAGGACAATGAAAGCAGAAAGATAGTATTTTCAGGGTGATATCGGAAATTTTAACAAGCCTTTAATAAAGAGATCCTGAGTATATCAAGGATGTGATTATGTTTTGATGGAGTCCACTTATGGTGACCAGATTCCACGAAGAGGGTGCAGACCATGTATCAGATCTTGCAAAGATTATTGAAGAAACACTGGATAGGGGAGGAAATGTGGTAATACCTGCCTTTTGCAGTGGGTAGAACTCATGTGAGTTGCTTTATTTTATGAGACAGATAAAGCAAAATAATCTTATAAAGAACCCTGCCCGGGATTTTTCCGGTATATGTGGACAGCCCTCTGGCAATAGAAGCCACAAAATGTATTCAAGGATAATTTGCTAGATTGTTATGATGAAGAGACAAAGGCATTGGTAGAAAGTGGCATAAACCTATTGCCTTTCCAAACCTAAAGATGACTGTAAGCAGTGATGAATCTATGGCTATTAATCTAGATAAGATGCCGAAGGTCATTATATCTGCATCAGGTATGTGTGATGCCGGTAGAATTAGACATCATCTAAAGCATAATCTTTTGGAGAAGTGAGTGCAGTGTTGTATTTGCCGGATATCAGGCCTTTGGAACTTTGGAAGAACATTTGCAGGACAATGTTTCTCTGAGGTAAAGGCTTTTTGGGAGAAAATATATCGTTATGCTCATATTGAAACATTAAAGAGTATCAGCTCAAGATGACTGATAAAAATGGACTTATAAAAGTGGATTAGTGCATTTGAAGAGAAGCCAAAGGAAAGTATTTATAGTCCGATGGGGATGACAGGGTATGTGAAAGTTTTTCAAATGAACTTAAGACTCAAATATGGATAAACTCATCAGCACCATTTTCTGGATCAGTTTTTGATTTGATAACCGGAGAGTGGATAAAAGCAGACTAAGGGTGTTACTGTAGTGTGCAAGAAGGGATACAGAGAGCAGAGAGCAGTGTTTACTTGAGATTGCTTGGAGCCAGTGAGACTGACTTAGAATTATAAAAGAAAATAAAATCGAGGAGCAAATAAGGATTTGGCTAAATGTGCAGATCAGATAAATGATTTGTCAAAGAAATGGGAAATCTAGTAGGAGATTATTTTGATTTAATAACTGCGATTGATAGTGGCTGCAGTGATTACCGCTTTGTTTGTACTTGCAATAGCAGGTAAGAATACAAGCATGAAATCTGTAGCCAATAACTTTGATCTTACATTGGATAAGAAAAATAGTGAAGAGCCTTTGACTGATACTACATTTGCACTTGACACATTTATTACTGTATCTATTTATGAGGGTGGAAAATGAAGATATATTGAAAGGTTCTATGGAGTTTATAAGAAATTATGAGGATGGTTTTTCAGCCACTAATCCTTTGGCTGAACTTTATAAACTTAATCACAGAGAAAAGGGTACTATGAGTGTGGAGGTAAGTGATGATTTTGGCATTCTTATAGATAGAGCATTGTACTATTGTAAAATATCAGGCGGTGCATTTGATATTACAACAGAACCTTTAAAGGAGCTATGGGATTTTAATGCTGAAGACACCTGAGCTTCCAAGTGATGAAAGTATAAAGGAGCAATTACCAAAGGTAGACTATATGAGAGTTGCTGTAGATGGCAATACAATCAAATTCACATCTGATGATACAAGGATTGACCTAGGAGCAATTGCAAAGGGATATATTGCCGATAAGACTAAGGAATATCTCCTTGAGATGGAGTTAATAGCGCAAACTCATAAACTTGGGTGGAAAGTAGTACTATGTGTAGGCAAAAAGCCAAGTGGTGAGAATTTTACCATCGGACTTCAAAAGCCCTATGCGGATAGAAATGAAACCGTAGCATTGCTGACAGTAGATGATGAATCGGTGGTATCTTCAGGAGTATACGAAAGACATTTTGTAATAGATGGCAAAAATTATCACCATATTTTAAATCCTAAAACCGGATATCCATATGATAATGGATTGGTTGAAGTGAGCTATATTGACAAAAGTCATCTACAGATGCGGACGCATTATCCACCACCTGCTTCTCACTGGGAGTGGAAGAAGATTGCAAAAACTTTAGATAGTATGCCGGATACCTATGGTTATTTTATTCTTTTCAGACTCATAGTATAATATATTCAGAAGGTGCTAAGGAACAGCTGGCAGAACCTTAGATTATTTTATATATTTGACTTTAATACTTAAAAGTATATATTAGTTCTAAGAAAAATAATTTTTGGAGATAAAAATGGTAAGAAGAGAAGTACTTGCAAAGCATTCCAAAAGGCAGTGAATCTGTATATGATTCTTTCAGATTTTACAAGACTGCCATATGTGTATTGTGATGATGAAAGCTTTTGATGATGTGGCTTTTTCTTTGTGAGAAAAAGCCGATATCAGAAGAACTGGCAAATAAGCAGAATAGTGTAGTGAGTTAAATCAGGAAGGAATCTTAAGAACCCTTACCTGGTCTGGTTGCAGGTAACAATGCAATTAAGTATAATTACCAAGGTGAGGACTTTATAGTACAGTTGGATGAGATAATAAAGGTTTTCCTGATTTTAGTGAGTTACCACCTGAAAAGACCTATAGAAAAAGGAATCATTGCAGCTTACAATGCTTTATTTTGGACAGGAGATAAGAGCAAATATAGGCAATCCAAATATTCCTGAATTACGTGAACTTGAAGAGGAAATGATGTAAATATTTTGAAAGCAAGATTTATTGTGCCGGTCAGGGAAGTTGAGGTAGATGGAGAAACTCAGATGCACTATGCTTATGCTAAAGATCAACAATGAAGGTGGCAATGTTATACCTATCTTTTACTGATAATATTGAGTTTGATAAGATGCCGGGTGATGAAAATGTGAAGAAAAACAATTATTGATAGCAAAGAATCTCATCTAATTTTCCACTTCACCAGGATGTGACGGATACTTATAAAATCCTATGGGAGAAGCATGTCCCATAAATACAGGTGTTTTGAGAAATCTAGAAATATGGAGATAGTATCTAAAGATAGAAGTAGTATTTCTAATGGCGGTTGGCACAAAGCCCGCCAAATTTCTATATTATAATCTATCTTTCATTTCAACATAGTTTTCATATGTTCCTTTACTGCCATATATGCAGGTCTAATGATTTTGCGTATTTATAAGTTCTTCAATTCTATAGAGCGCTCCAACCTACTATCCTTGAGCAGGCAAATATAGAGTATGTAATCTGTTGGCAAATCAAGCATTCCATAAACAAAACCACTGTAGAAGTCGATATTTGCACTAACTCCCTTGTGAGATGATGTCTCATATGGCTATCACTGGGTGCAAGTCTTTCAACAGCACTGTATAGTTTGAAGTCATTATGCTTGTTCTTGGCATTTGCCAAAGTTGCTCAACATATTTTTGAAGATATTTGCACGAGGATCTGAAAGAGAATATACCGCATGCTCTATTCCATATATATAGGGCCGGCTTTATCAAATGCCTCTTTTTCTTAACAGCTTTAAAAGATAGCTTTGATTTCTTCCTCATCATTGATGCTCACGAATGTTTTTCTTCATATCCTTAAACATTTCCACCACCTTTATATTGGCACCTCCACTGCTTTGGACCTTTTAGTGAACCTAGAGCAGCAGCTATGGCAGAGTAGGTATCTGTACCTGATGATGTTACAACATGGGTTGTGAAGGTAGAGATTCTTACCACCACCATGTCCATATACGCAAAACCATTGCACAAATCCAGTACCTTTTGCCTCTAAATCGAGAGTATTTCTTATCTTCTCTAAGCATTAGCAAAATATTTTCAGCTGTAGAAAGATTATTTGAAGGACGATGTATATACATACTTTTTATCCCTTATATAGTGATTGTAAGACTGATAGCCGTAGGCCCACATCATAGGGAAGGTTGATATCAGGTTTATACACTGCCTTAATACTTTTGCAAGTGATGTGTCATCCGCTTTTGTGTCATAGGCATATAATGTCAGTACAGATCTTGAAAGAGTATTCATCATATCCTTGCTGGGAGCTTTCATTATAATATCCCTTGTAAAATTCTTGGGTAATGATCTTTTGCTCTCCAAGTAAGAGCATAAATCACTTTCAGCTGTGTGTCAGTTGGAAGATGTCCAAAAAGCATAAGATATGAGATCTCTTCGAATCCAAATCGATTTTCCTTTTAAAAACCGTCTCGTAAGTCTATGTATATCTATACCTTGATATCTAAGTTCGCCATCACGATGGGAGTTTTTCACCATTGATCTTTTAAAGGCTGTAATTTCTGATATGCAGGGTAAGTCCGAGCTCTTACGCCTTCGCCTTGCAAATTTCTAAGTCCTTTGTACATCATATTCTTTATACAAAAGACTGGTTAATTTTAAGGTTCTCAAGACGTTGGCTGTTAAGTCTTCTATTTTTCTTTTGTGATTTTCTGATTGTAGCTCATATTTTCCTCCTCTGGATAAAAGATTTCTAAAATGCACAAGGGTATGTCTTATATTATTGTTAATATAAGTATTATAATTATACATTATTATTGATAATAATTAAATCAGTAGCAGAGTGGTGAACAAATGATGACATTCTTGATCAATAAAAGAGTAAAATATTCTCTGTACGTAAGTAATATTAAAAATATGCTTACAAAGTAAATGAACAGAACCAAGGGAGGAAAACAATGAGATTGTTCAAAAAGTATTAGCGGTATCAGTAGCATCTATGTGCACTTTCATTAGCAGACATGTAGGCGGAAGTAAGACAGCAGAGACAACAGCGTGCAAGCAGCGAGTCAAAGGATGAAAGCAAGGCGGCTGAAAGTGTTTCAGAGGCTGTAGCAGCCAACAGGTGAGGATGTAAAGGACATCAAAGTCGGCATTTTCAATTTACAAGTTTGATGACAACTTACGACATTGTATCGTAATGAGCTTGTAGATATCTTACAGAGGACATTGGTACTCCAAAGGAGAATGTAATGGTTCAGGACGGTAAGAAATGACCAGGCAGAGCAGACAAAACCAGATCCAACAACTTATCGCAACTCAAAGGTTGACGTTATGATTCTTAACCTTGTACAGTCATCTTCAGCTCCACTGAGTTACGAGATCTTGCTAAAGAGGCTGGAATCCCGTAGTTTACATCAACCGTGAGCCGGATGAGGCTGAGGAGTCAAGATGGGCTTCAGATGGTATCAATGCTACATATGTAGGTGCAGATGCTCGTCAGTCAGGTACATTCAGGGTGAAGAGGATTGCAGAACTTGACAAACAAGGGTGACATCAATGGTGACGGAACAGTTAAGTATATCGCAGTTCAGGGTGACCCTGAGAATATTGATGCACAGTACAGAACAGAGTATTCAGTTAAGGCTCTTACAGAGAAGAGCGGATTAAGGCTGAGCAGCTCTTAATTCAAAGAGGTCGACTGGGATCAGGCAAGGGACAGCAGATTGCACTGGACGCTCTTACACAGTATGGAAATGACATAGAAGTTATCTTCTGTAACAATGACGCTATGGCACTTGGTGCACTTCAGGACTATCAATGCAGCAGGAAGAAAAGTTGGTGAAGATATCTATATCGTAGGTGTTGATGCACTTGCAGAGGCAGTTCAGGATGTTTCAGAGGGTAAGATGACAGTACAGTATTTACGGCTTCATCAGCCAGGCTGACAGGCAGCAGCAAAGGCAGCAGTTTCTTTCACAAATGGAGAAAGGTAGATGCAAAGATTCCTGTAGAACTATGTAAAAGGTTACAAAAGATAACGCAGCAGAGATCTTGGAACTTGTTAAATAATTAAAAATCAACATTAATGACATCTTTCGGGTGTGCCGGTGCAACCCGATTTTTGAAAAGGACAATGGATGTCAGAGTACAGATTGGAAATGCAAAGGGTATCAAAGAGTTTCCCGGTGTAAAAAGCACTAGACAACATCCATCTTAATGTAAGACGAGGCAGCCAGTACATCTCTATAGGGTGAAAATGGAGCAGGTAAGTCTACACTTATGAAATGCCTGTTTGAATATATACAATGGATACCGGTGAGGTCTATGTAGATGGAGAAAAATGCATATATTAAATCTGATGATGCATCATACAAGGGATTGGCAATGGTTCACCAGGAGTTGCAGCCGGTACGCGGCAAGGTCCATTGCGTGAAAATATGTGTGTGGTTGTGCAGATATAACCAAAAATAGTAGATCATAAAAAGATGAAAATGAAGTTGGTAAATGGCTTTAAAGAAGTAAAACTAATGTAAATCCTAATGCATTGTTACAGGATATTGTTCATTTCACAGATGCAATCTGTAGAAAACAGCAAAAAGGCAGTGTCAATGGGAGCAAAAATCATTATATTAGATGAGCCGACATCATCACTTACAGAAAATGAAGTAAGTGGGACTCTTTAAAATAATAAGGAACTTAGAGAAAAGGGTGTATCTCTCATATATATCTCACATAAGATGGCTGAGATAAGAGATTGCTGATGATATAAATCCAATCATAGAGACGGAACATATGTTGAGAACTTGGGAAGTGAAAAATATCAGTGATGGTGAAATAATAAGACAAATGGTAGGTGGGAGAACTTTCAAATATCTATCCACAAAAGATGATTTGGAAAAAGGTGATATTATACTAAAGGTGGAAAACCCTTACAAGTATACATATGAAAAATATATTTGAAACTGCTCATTTGAACTTAGAAAGGGTGAGATACTGGATGGTGGACTTGTAGGTGCAGGTAGAAGTGAACTTATGGAAGCCATATTTGGACTTAGAAGTATAAAACGGAAAAGTACATAAGGGCAGGATAAAAGATAGCAAGACCTAAGGATGCTATAAAAAGATGGACTGGGAAACGATTACAGAGGATAGAGAGGCACAGGTATGCTGGGATGCTCCTATCCACGCGAGCGTAATGTGGCTATATCCTCACTCAATAATTATTATCTTGTAGCAGGTATTGCACTAGATGACGGATCAAAGCGAGGTGGTTGATGAAAAATGTGAGTAAACTTAGTATAAAAGACTCAAAGCCATAGGAACATTGATACAGTCTTTATCAGGCAGGTAACCAGCGTAAGGTAACTGGCTGCCAGATGGCTTGCGAATAATCCGGATGTGCCTTTATAATGGATTGAACCTATGCAAAGAGAGTGTGACGTAGGTGCTAGGTACGTAGATTGGCGGTCAAATAATGATGATAAACCTGGCAAAGCAAGGAAAGGGCATCCACAATGATTTCTTCCGAGATGCCTGAGCTTATTGGAATGTCTGATAGAATAATTGTTATGTGCAGTGGTGAAATTACGGTGTGGTAGCAGAGAAGTGAAGCCACACAAGGAAAATAATCATGGCATTGGCAGCCAAAAATTTTAGGAGGAATACTTGCTATGCATGACAAAGTCAGACATAAAGGGTATTGCTAGTGGATGATGGTATTATAATAGTTTTACTTTTGCTTGTGCTGTTACCGGTATAATGAAGGACAATTTCTTTTCGGCGGCAAATCACTTGAAATATGTTTTGACAAATGTCTGGCTCCAGATGGTGCTACGCCTCTGGTGTACCAGCCTGTCTTGTCAGCAGCGAGTACCGACCTTTCGGCAGGTCGTCGTCTGGTGGTTTATCAGCCAGCTTGGCAACAGCAGGTGCTTTCTTTACAGAATAAGGACTATGCCGGTAAGATGTTCAAAACCTTAGATATATGAATGTTTTGTAGTTCTTTTGATATCCACAGTGGCCCATTTGTGCTGTATTTGGACTTATTAATGGTATAGTAGTAGCACATTTGAATGTTCCTGCATTTTATCGGAACACTTGGAGATGCGAGCTTATAGTATATGGTGTATGTCTTGTTTTATACAAAGGCTGAGCCTATTGGTGGATATGAACAGCATATACACAACAGTAGCAACAGGAAACTAGCAAAGATTCCATCTCTTTCATCTATGCAAATATTATCGGACTCATTATGTGGTTTGTCTTTGAACAAATGCAAGGCATGAAATGGTATAGATATGTATGCAATAGGTGGAAATGAAGCAGCAGCAGAGGTATCAGGTGTTAATGTTAAGAGAAACAAAGATACTTATCTATTCATCAGCGACAGTTCTCTCTTGCACCTGCCGGTTTCCTCTTGAGGAGCAAAAGTCATTAGGTGGTTCATCTGTAAATATGGGTGCTTCATATGAGCTTATGAGGCAATCGCGGCTTGTACCCATCAGCAGGAGTATCTGTACCAACAGCGGTATCGGTAGAAATATCGAGGTTGTGTAGTCGGTGTTTTGGTATTCGAGCTTTTGAAATCCTCAATGCAATCCTCGGAATCAGCCGGACTCCAGTTTATAGTACAGGGTGTTATCATCCAGTATCGCTCTAGCACCTGACACAAGAAAATATATACAGAAGAAGTAATTGATTAAATGCTAGACTCCATACTACACCCTTTATAGTGAATGATATTCATATGGGGGTGTTTTAAACAGAGTATTGACACCTCCCACGAAGCGTACACCATAGTAGCCCACATATAGGAGGTAGCACAGCGATCCAATACAAATATAACAAAATTTTAGAAAAGATGTTTTGGATTATTACGAGACAGACTGCCATACAACATGAGCCGATAAATGTACTACGAAGGACGGAAATGGGTGCTTATGGTAAGTGAGGGAAAAGACTACAACGGTTTTGATGGAGACATTATATTCATCATCAATTCCACGGTGTATGAAAGAAAAGGTTGTTGAAGGCCTGAGAGACTTCTGTGAAGGATTGTACACCCGAGGGATCAGGTGGAGTGGTAATGTACCTCATATTGTTTATTTTAAATAATATCCATTTTTCCCGTTTATCTTTTTATAAGTTCCCATATACCGACAATCCCTGCAGTTTACGATGCTTTTATCGGTATTTCTTTTCTATGGAAGGCCTGATATAAATTCTTAAAACTTCACTTATTTTGTTATTGGAAAAGTAGTGAAAAGTAGTATGATCAAACTCAATACTTTCTATCATATAGCCGAGACGAGTAAATTCCTCTTTTACTGTCTGTGTGTTGGCGGAGGTAGTAGTGCAATCGGCGTGTCACGCTGCATATGCGCATGTCCCATAAAGATACCGTACAGGATAGATTAAGCCTGCGTGGCTAAACTTAGTACACAGAATGTGTGCCTTTTAAAGTATGGAAGTGTCATTATCTTGGGTAAAGGAATAATATTAGCGTCATATTATATCTGCCACGTAAGCTGAAAACATGAGAGCAATGCTCGTTGTGAGTCTCGTGGGCTGCCCGTTCTTGAGACATAAGCTTCGAAGTCTTTCGTATCCGTCGATGATGTACCTTCACTGCCCACCTTTCCTAAAAGCTGCAACTCCTAAGTATGGCCTTATACACTTCCTCGCCTGACGCCTGCAGGTATCTACTGAGTACCGCTTTGTGTTTAATGGAGCGTGTACTTTTACCACAATACGGCAGTTGATGGTTTATGTTTTATGAGCCTACTTTCAAAATCAACATCATTTAAGGTTAATCCGCACAGTTCAGATATTCAAGCTGTACCAATAGTACCACAATATCATCATCGTTATTTTTATATACCATATCTTCTCTGATAAATGAGCAGGCTTCTCTTCCTTGTTCTTTTTGCAAGTGCCTGTGTAACTAGTGGTATCTTCTATAACCGTGCCAAAATCAAGGCTGAAAAGAGTTCTCTCACATATATCTTCCCTGACAGCGGTGTGAGAAGCGCAAGTAAAGAGTATCTGTAATTTTATTGTACCGTAAAGCATAACCCTTTTCTTTCATAGGACACCCAGTCCTTAGCGTCTGGATACTTTAACTTTCTGGTCACTTAATTGTCACAGCTCATCCTGCTCCAGTGTTTTTCATAAGATGTCCGGCAAACTGTATTCGTTCTAAACGAACATTTGACTTATATTTTATATACTGTAAAGCTCCTTTACGGTCATCTGCCCCGCCTATGGGATTGATGTTATCTTTTAGGTCTTTTTCTATTTGTATAGTCCCCTAAATATGTGATATATCATCTGCAGTTAGGTGTTCTGTCCGTCGGTACAAGCTCAAGCGTAAAACAAACTGTATTTTTCCCTAAGTTGTTGGTGTATTTTATAAGCATATCTTCCGTCTTTTCTCTGGCTCTCTCCCGTGCAGTAAAATGCTGATTTCTATTGTCTCTTGCTCAGACATCTTTTTGCTCTTTCTTTTCGGAAGATCCTTGATATACTTAAGGTTATTATAACTTTGAAAGATAATAAATTTCATTGTTCAAGTCCTTAAAATATTCATCTAAGGTATACGGACACTTTTCATCAGCACCTTGACATATCGGAAAATAAGACTTCTTTCGACTAAGCCTGTTCAGTTCCTTATGTGCATTATCAAAGCTTCATTTTTAATGACCTGCTTACAGCATCCGCTAAAGACTGCGTATCTCAAATTCATTTGTGGTTCTGTCTATCCATAGCATTATCTCCTACTGCCTACTAGAATATTTCCCTGTTTCCCTTTCACTACCTACAAAAATGCCAAAGTTTTTATAGAAATTTGAGAAATATTCTACATTTTGCTCATGGTAGAACTCTAAAAAATGTTAGTATTGCGGATAGATTTACTATATTAGATTGATAAAATAGGGTAGAAAAATATGCTCACCTATTTATATATAAAACAGTCGATATATCATTTGTACAAAAATAATGTTTCAAAAAATCATCTTAAATGATCATTTGCTTCATATATATAAACAAATATATATAGAGCAAGTAGAAGAAAAACTTAATATTTCCAAAAATAAACTATCAACAATTATTCCTATTATACATACTGCCATTGAAGCAGCTATTCCAAAAAGTAGATAGATAGTAGTTTAGAAATCTTATTATAATTATAATATCCTGGTTTCATATTTGCCAAGGCTCTGGATATATTATTATCTTTTGCAAAATAAAAATATAAGCCTAATACAAATTGAAATTATTAAAATTATTATACATTTAAACATTTATGACCAACCCACAACATCCCAAACACTATAAGAAAACATTTCATTGTGAAACCATACTGCAGTGCTTGAGTTTTCCATTCTTTTAGGAGATAGCCTTCATAATATGTTTTTATTTTTGCTTTCGATTTTTATCTATGTTATAAAATACTTAAATCCAGATACATTTTTCTATGTGCCGAATTAGTTGTATCCACTAAATTCCATTTTTAATCTGCTTGCATACCTATCAAAATCATTATCTTTCATCTACCTACCTCCACTTTCATATTCTAGTTATCAGTTTCTTTAATGATTTTTAGCCCTATAACAACTGCTTTTCCTTGCATTTGATCATAATTTATAGTCAAGTATTTCGCGCTATTTCCTTAGGGGCTGTATCCGTCCGATTTTCAATACTAAAATATTAGCATAGTCAACAGGTAATCTTCAGTATATTATCCATATCCTGCTTTATTTCAATATCATAAAAATCATCTAAAGGAACTTTTCATTTTTCAACATCTATCTCCGTAAAGTCAACTAAAGCCTCTCGTTTCCTTCGATTATAGATGTCTTTGAGAGTGTTCTCTAATATAATAACCATTAACTTGCGTGTTTTTGGGACAGTCTAATTCATTAATTTTTCTAATTATTTTTATTACCCTTAAAAACTTTGAAACTGCGTCTTCTGAAGTCGATATATCCTTTAATATATAATAGGCATATTGTAGCATTAAATCAGAATATAGATTAAATAATTGCTCTATCTTTTTCATTATTATAGTAAAACATAAGTCCTCCCTCTGTAGTTTAATAATTACTTTATCTTAACATAATATAGGTTAAAATAAAGTACATATATTCCCTATTATTTTCCCAAGTGTAATAGGTTTTAATAAAGTCCGTGGCAAAAGCTTTTGTATGTCGGAGGTATCGACCACTTCCTCTTTTATTATCGCTTTTTCGTGTACGGTATGTATGTTTATGGCTGTAAAGTTTTTGTATACCGCAAATGTATAAAGCCTACCATAAATATTATCCATAAAAATAACAGTTCTCTTTTATGTGTTCCCAGATTTATAATAGGAAGCTTATTATCTTCTACTTGTTTTTATAGTTACTCTTTGTATAGACCTGTCTTCAATCCAATTTTTCATAAAAAGTTTATGAGGAAGATAAAATAATTAAAATTATCAGTTTGTGGAGTCATTATGATTTTTAATCAGTCAGCTTTATAAAACAATTTTATATGAAATTAAATGAATGATATTATATTTATGTTAATTAGATTTTTGAAAGCTAGGGTAAGTGCTTTGAAATGTAGTACAATTAATTTATTTTGCTTTGACCGGAATAATAGAAGAGTGCTAAAACTCAAAATTACATCCCTTTATATATGAGTAAAGGGATGCTAATTTTATCAACATCATAATTTTTAAAAATACTTGAGAAAGTAATAAGTATATGAAATAAAAGTAATATTAAATGTACTGGATAGAACAAATACATCAGATATTTAAATGTTTTGCTTATATGAGTCTTCTTATTATTAGAAGAAAGTGAGGAATGCTCAAACATTATACACCCACTGTATTTACTCTCATTTATAGGCAATGCTCTCATAATATCATTATTTATTTGTAACAAATGGAATAATAGCTGGAAGTCTACATATAATATAATATGTATATATAACCACCTTCATAGTATTCAGTATAGGAAATTAATGCCCATGCTATTATTGGAGTGGGCCTTATTATTGTATTTTTATCTTTTATTTTTTCCATAAAAATAAAGTGCAACGAAGACCGAACCCCAGTGTAAACATAATATTTAAGTCTATTTTATAAAAAGGATCACCTCAAGTTTCACTAGATCTGATGCATACTCTTCCGACTGAGTAAAAAGTATATATGGTATCTGGGGAGATAAATGCAGATGTAAATACTCTAAAAATATACTTTTATATCCTTGGTATATCTAAGAACCCACAGTGACTACAGAACATAAAAATAGGTGCTGCCGAACCTTCTATATATCCCTCAATACCTGAACTCTGCTCTATAATAATTTCACTTACAAGTTCTTCTTTTCCAGGAAAGTGAGTGATATACTCTCAACTAAATGGCAATCCATTTGCCGAGGTATAATTCTTGAGGATATGGTCGATTAACATTAGAATAGATTGCAATTGTTTTTAGTCTTTTTGAGTATTCATTATAATTCCTCGATAAAAATCATTCCTCTAAACTTTCCGTATAATACCTTTCAAGTACCGACATAAAACTTACTCTGTGATATATGATTTTTGCACTGTCATATAGGGCTGGTCAGTGAGGGGCAGTTCTATTTTATCCATATCTATAGGATTGAATATCCATCCCATTTTCCTTAAACAATCTGTTAAGATACCTGCTGTCTGAAAAGCCGGATTCAGCAGCATACATCACTGATTCTTAAGTTAGTTTTGGTAAGCTGGCGAAAAATGCATAGATCAAATCTGATATTATTTAAGTATGTTGTAAAATTCATTCCTGTCATTTTTCTTTATAAAATGAGAGATATAATAGAGTTGACAATGATTCTAGTTGTGCAATATCGGATAAGGATATATTCTCTGAGATGATGTTCTGAAATATAATCGGTGATTCTTTGTAAATGCTTTGCCTTTGAACGGCTTTGCTTAGTACTGAGTTCATCTATAATAGGTTTGCTATCTTGCTGAGCTGATATATCAAATCAAGGGCCTTGGCATTTTCGCCCATCTCGCAGTAAATGGCAAATCACTGGCATAGCACATAAGCATTCAAAACTGTCTTATATAGATTATTATATTCTTTTGTTAAATACAATATGATTCTTTTTATATATTATATCAGGTCCTATATTTTTATATATAGTGCATAGTTTATTAAAAATATTACTATCTTATTATGGCTTTTTATTGCTGTATAAAATGAATGAGGCTGATATCTGTTTACAATATAGATATCATTTTTGAGCCTGAATACCTCATTGTCAATTACAAGGTCAATATTTCCGTCAAGAGCATACCGATTTCAAAGATCTGAGTGACAATGTACACTTCTTGAAAGTATTTCTATCAATAGCATTGCAAGTGGAGTTGGTCTTTGTATGTCTGATGATTTCATATTCTGCTTTAGCATTTTATTGTGATTTCCAAATCCATAATACAAATTTCCCTAAGTAAAATATAATAAAATTATCAATTATATAGTTAATAAATAGACAAATAAATATTTTTCAGATATGTATTTGTCTGTTAAATTCGAGTATATTCCATAATATATTATTTCAGCACATAAATAGCAATATTAACATTATATAATAACAAAGATTATCTACATTTGCAGTAATAAATCAGTTATTATAAAAAGCACAAGGAATCGTTATAAAAATATATACAATAAAATACCCAGTAGTTGAGGAAGTCAAATATGGCTTTAGTGTCATACTTTTATTGTAACTTTGAAAGAGAGATATTTATGGAAGAATTTTTCCCGGGCATTTCCTACCATCAAGTTTGAAGGTAAAGATAGTAAGAATCCACTCAGTTTTAAATATTATGATGCTACAAGAGTTACTAATGGGTAAGACTATATGGAGCATTTGTCATTTACTTGGCTTGGTGGCACAAATCTTTGTGCAAGTGGAGTGGATATGTTCGAGATGGGCAGGGGACAGCAGATAAGAGCTGGTGCCGTTTGGAACTATGGAGCATCTGAAAGAAAGTTGATGCCGGTATCGAGTTTATGCAGAAACTGGGGAATAAAATACTATTGCTTCCATAATTACAGATGTTGTTCCGGAGGACCATAGGAAGATATCAATGTAACAAATGCACGTTTAGATGAGATTACAGATTATATATTGGAAAAGACAGAGGATACTGATATCAAATGCCTTTGGACAACTTGCAATATGTTTGGAAATCAAGATTTATGAATGGTGCCGGTAGCTCAAACAGGTGCAGATGTGTTTTTGTTTGCAGCGGCACAGGCTAAGAAAGGCATTGAAAATGCTGTAAGCTTGGTGCAAAAGGGATTTGTGTTCTGGGGTGGTCGTGAAGGATAGTGAGACACTTCTAAATACAGATATGAAGCTTGAGGAAGAAAATATTGCTACATTATTTACAATATGTAGAGATTATGGACGAAGCATTGGATTTAGAGGGAGATTTCTATATAGAGCCAAGCTGAAGGAGCTAATGAAACATCAGTATGATTTTTGATGTGCAACTGCAATTGGATTTTTGAGAAAATATGGACTTGATAAAGATTTTTAAATTAAATATAGAAGCAAATCACGCTACATTGGCAGGACATACATTCCAACATAAAGCTTAGGTATCTGCAATGCAAACGGTATGTTAGGTTCTGTAGATGCAAATCAGTGATACTTTACTTGGATGGGATACAGATCTAGTTTCCTACAAATATTTATGATACTACTTTTGGGTAATGGGCGAAATATCATCAGGCAGGAGGTCTACATGGCGGATTGAACTTTTGACTCAAAGAATCGTAGACGAATGATAATACGGCTGAAGATATGTTCTATGGTTTTGCCATAGCAGTGTGGGCGGACGTGCCGCTCTAGGTCTGTATTATGGCCGCACAAATCAGCCGAAAGATGGTAGAATGAGATGAGGTTTGTGAGGAAAGCATCTTCAGAAGCTATAGTACAGGCACGGTGAGAAGATAAGGAATAGATCGGTCAGCACTTTTAGAAAGAATGTGCAGAGTATCGCACTGCTCAGATGAAAAAGCCTGAGCAACCTGAATCCGGAGGAACAGAGATATCTTGAGAAGTCTATAGTGAATAAATATATTGTAAGTTAGAACATAAAATAAAAGCTTTTGGGGAAAACAAGTTTGCTATCATATAAAAGTTTTTCCAAAGATGCGAAAGTAAGTTTTTGTCAGTTATAAAAATAATGTTTTTGTAAAAACATGGAAAATAGGAGGGAATTACGAGAACTTATTATGTGCGTTTTTAACAGCAGACATCATGCTGGCATTGGTTGGCTAGTGCTTGGTAAGCATGCAGGATGGAAGCACAACGGACAAACTAGCAAGTGCTGGAGTCACAGGCAAGAGCAGCTCTAAGGCTGAGGGTGATACTGCACCCACAGAGGCAAAGGGAAGTAAAATAGGTATTTTCAATGCTAACAAAGTCACTTGAGAGATGGAATCGTGACGATCTTATTTGGAGAAGGAATTTACTAAGGCAGGATATGAAGTATCTCTTACTTACTCGACAATAAGATAGATCAGCAGGTAAAGGATATTGAGGGACTTATCGCAGATAAGGTAAAATCTTTGGTAGTAGCTGCAATAGATGGTGAGTCTTTAGCACAGGTTTTGGCAGGAGCAAAGAGCCCGGGAATATTCCGAGTTATTGCATATGATAGACTTAATATGAATACTGATGCAATATCTTATTATGTGTCATTTGATAATTACACTGTAGGAAAGCTTCAAGGAGAATTTGTAGCAGAAAAGCTTGGTCTTGCAAATGCAGGCGATAAGAAATTCAATATAGAGTTTAGAGGGTGGTGACCCAGCAGATAACAATGCAACATTCTTCTTTAATGGTGCTATGGATGTTATAAAGCCTTACATTGAAAGTGGAACAGTAGTAGTACCTTCAGGTCAGACTACATTTGAACAGGTTGGTACAGCACAGTGATACTGCAAAGGCTTTTGTCAAGATTCCAGAATATTTTAGGATCATACTATTCAGATGGTACACAACTTGATGCTGTTATGTTCAAATGACTTACAGCTCTTGGTGTTACCAGCTATACAGTCAGACTATGCAGGTACAAAACGAAGTTGTTATCTACAGGCCAGGATGGTGATGAGGCAAACCTTGCAAATATCATTGACGGAAAAGCAGACAATGACAGTGTATAAGGCCGTTGCCAATGAGGCTATTGCAACACTTGGACCTTGGTGCAGCTATATTAAATAATGAAAAGCCTGATGCATCACTTATAGAGCAGGATGGAGTTTTGATTGTACATATGATACATCTTCATGACAATGGATCGCTAGTCAACCATTTCATCTACTATGGTTCTCTAACAGTTACAAAGGATAATATTCAGAAAGAATTGGTTGATACCGGTTACTATCAATGGGAAGTGACGGTTATCCACATCCGTAGTAGTTATTATTTTACCTAGGGATTCTTAGTAGAATTTATTGTACAAATATATAATATTAAAATATTGCCATATTAGGCAGAAGGGCGGATATATTGAAAGATTATATTTTTAGAAATGAAGAATATTACAAAGGAATACCCTGGAGTAAAAGCTTTTAGATAATGTAAACCTCAAGATTGAAAGAGCAAGTATACATGCATTGGTAGGAGAGAATGGAGCCGGAAAATCAACTTTTGATGAATATTCTTTCCGGAACTATTGCACATAGTGAGTATCAGGGCAGATTCTTTTATAATAATGAGGAATGTAATCAAAAACATACATGACAGTGAGAAACTTGGAATAGTAATAATACATCAGGAATTGGCACTTATACCGAGCTACTTATTGCTGAAAAATATGTTCCTTGGTAATGAAAGAAAAATAAATTTGGTATCATAAATTGGAATGAGACATTTCATCAGGCAGATATAGCGATGAAAAACTGTAGGTTTAAATGAAAGTACACAGGCTTTGATGAAGGATATAGGAACCGGAAAACAACAGCTATAGAGATTGCAAAGGCTATATCCAAGAATGTTAAAGCTTCTTATCTTAGATGAACCTCACATCATCACTTAATGATGAAGATTCAAGAATGCTTTTGGATATGCTTATCAGATTTAAAAAGAAAAAGGGTATAACATCTATTATCATTACACATAAATTGCAGGAAGTAGCGTATGTTGCTGATGAAATAACTGTAATAAGAGACGGATCTACTATAGAAACTATGGATAATTCAGATCATTGTATAAATGAAGAAAAGAATAATTAAAAAGCATGGTGGGTCGTGAGCTTGAAGACAGATATCCTATGAGGAACATGAAATAAGTGATGAGATTATGTTTGAGGCAAGGGATTGGACTTATATCATCCTATATATACAGAGAAATGTGTTGTTGATAATGTAAGCTCTAATGTTAGAAAAAGGGCGAAGTAGTAGGATTTTCAGGCTTTGCAGGGAGCGAGGAAGAACAGAGCTTGCAAAGTCACTTTTTGGAAAGAGCTATGGCAGCCGTATTATGGGCAGAGAATTTATTGCAAATAAAGAGGTCATTTGAATAGCTCTCGTGATGCTATTTTTGAATGGATTAGCATATGTTACAGAGATAGAAAAACTGATGGATTTGATACTTTCAAACAATAGCAAAGAATACAACATTAGCTAGAATGGAAAAGATAGCTGATAAAAGGGTGTTGTAGATGTTTCAAAAAGAAAATAGGGTGGCAAAAGATTATGTCAGAGGCAATGAAGACCAAAAACACCGTCCGTTCAGCAAAAAGTAGGAAATCTTTCAGGTGAAATCAGCAAAAAGTACTGCTGTCCAAGTGGGATGTTTGCAGAGCCGCAGGTATTATTCCTTGATGAACCTACCAAAGGTATTGATGTAGGTGCAAAATATGAAAATATATCTGATTGTCAATGATATGGTAAAAACAAAGGAGAGTCGAGTTGTAATGAGTTTCGTCTGATCTTACAGAACTTTTAGAGTATGTGCGATAGAATGATGTTATGATGAATGAGAGGAAAACTCTTGCGAGAGTTTGGTGCCGAAAGAAGCCACAGCTGAAAGAGATAATGAGTACAATTCTAAAATCTGAGTTGTACTTGCTGTTAATGGTGGGAGGCGAAAAGTGTAATGACAAATAAAATTTGTAAAAATGCACACAATGGTACTTACTGCTTGTTGTTTTCGTATTCTTTACACATCAACAAATTGGTAGACTTCTTCTGGCACAGAATATCTCAAATCTATTACTACATGCACTTTATATGCTGAATTGTGACACTTGTGTATGACTTCTTTGTATGCCTGGGTGAAGTAATGTAGATTTGTCTGCTGGGATCTACGGTATGCCTGTCTCTTTGCACTTTCAGCAAAATTGTTACAGTGTTGGAACTAATCCAATTACGCAATATTGGCATCACTTGGAGTTGCCTGTAGCTATAGGTACTATGGCAAAGGCTGGCTTGCGAGATGTACATAACACCTCCATTTATATATGTACACTGGCAGGCATCATTTCATCTTTGGGGTTTAGCAAGGAAAGTAATTCTTGAGTCCACCATAGCAATAATGGACAGAGTTTTTGGGCCTGTGCATCATATGTTCTTAAATGCGGATTAGAATGTAAAGTCAAAGAGTAATCTCATCAATGGTTGTAGATTGTATAGTGGTTGCTGTAGCAATTTTTAGCTTATACATTTGATTGCTGAACACAACAAAGATTAAAAAGGCATATGAGGTGCAGGTCTAGGAATGTGCAGCACTTAGAGTGTATACTTTTTGACTTGGTATTATTCTCTGCATGTAAACATGAGCTATGAGGGTGTCCTATTGTGCTCATATGGATTACTGCCTAAGTGAGTGGCAATATTTGCATTTGTCCACGAGGTTCAGCAGTATTTGGAAAGATATTTCTATGCTGCAGTGGTAACGAGCACGGAGCTCAGAGATAGATCCTAGAAGGTTTTATTTCTGGGCGTATCTTTGCAGTGAGGCCTTTTGTGCGGTCTCAGGACTTTTTGAGTTTGGAGCTCGCAGGTCGGTTCAGTTGATGAAATATGGGTAACTCCATATGAAATGGACCGCTATTGCATCTTGCTTTATGGGTGGAGCATCAGCTTATGGAGGGTTCAGGAACAGTACAAAGGGATAATGATGGGTGCTATACTTTTGAGTAGCCAATTAATCAAAGGCATCATCAATACTTGGACTTCGGATCAGTTCAATATATGATATTGTGAAAAGGAGCCAGTACTTCTGGGAGCAGTAGTGATCTGATGTAGTAATCTAACTGCCATAAAACGGAAAATCATAATGAGTCAGAATATAGGGTGTTATTGTGCATTTAAAGGCTAACACTCTATAGATTAAAGAGTATAATACAGACTTAATATCTATTCTCTTTTAATTTTATACAATATTTGATATAATCAACAATCATAGAATATAAGGAGGCTTTTGTGGCATGATACAAGAATATAAGATAATTTTGGAAGTAGAGACAAAGGGAAACAAGAGTCTTTGGAAGTAGATTGCTAGAGTGAAGTGGTGGCGGTTGTGCAGGGTATTCTGCCGCAGCTGAGGTGGGGTGTTGACTCTATGGCAGGAAACTCAACAAAGGATATTGTTGGAAAAGATTTCAGGAAGCAAAGATTGCAAGAGCATAAGGAGTAGCAAAGGTAGAGGTAAATGAGGGTACGGGTTTGTGTGTGTTGTCTATAAATGCTCAAGCTACAACTACAATATACACTGAGGGTGAGTGAAAAGGTACAGGATAGAGTAGAGTAAAGAGTGCTATGAGAATATGACTAGGGCTAACTTAAGTACTTGAGGTGAATATCAAGATAGCTCTATGTTGTAGCAAACTGATGAGGTCATTCAAAGGAAATGCGCCATTATCGGAATGTTGACAGCACTTGCAATGGTGCTGAGGGTATGTTGAAGCTTTGATACCGATAAATCTTGGAATGCGGTGTTATGAAGCTTGGACTTACAAATTTGATAGTAATTATTGCATTATATTGTTGATGTTAGAAAATAGGCATAGTAGTGTCATTGCTTAGATTGTACCTGTATATGACATTTGGAAGCTATCTCAATGATGTTTTATTCGATTTCGAGATTACTGCAACACTAAAGCTTACTTTTGTATGATATTGGCAAAAGCAAGATCGAGGATTTTCAATGGTAGGGCTATAAGCATTATTGGTGGAATAATGCATAATGTGAAAGAACCAAATAATATGTGCGGCCTTTGTAGTAGTAAGAACAAATCGAGTCTTTACATATTTACGAGTGTTGATGATTGCCAGGGTGAGTGAGGCGGAATGCTTATAGCTACTTGAGCATCACTTGTAATAGTTGAGCAAAACCATATATACGCAAATAGGATTTGATGTTTAGGGGTTTGTAGTTAAAATAGCAAAATGGATTGCAAAGCTTGATTTGTAACCAAATCAGGCTTGCTTTTAAAGACATAGAATGGAGAAATCTGGCGATACAAAGATTGATGTGGTTGTAATGCATGTGA
>BNJV01001469.1_pt1 | contig 74335 bp, 99 predicted proteins | sample 8540591 | NCBI WGS metagenome assembly BNJV01 (sample SAMD00202457, study PRJDB9452) | human saliva metagenome | host: Homo sapiens
AAAAATATCAACCTTTTAGAAAGTGCTGATATTACTGAACTAATCCACTATTTTCATGTGGGCTTTTTATGGTGCGAAAGGTGGGACTCGAACCCACATGTCGAAGACGCTAGATCCTAAGTCTAGTGCGTATACCAATTTCGCCACTCTCGCAAAAAAATATTTTATTTTAACAAATGGTGAGCCATACTGGGATCGAACCAGTGACACCTTGATTAAAAGTCAAGTGCTCTACCGACTGAGCTAATGGCTCATATTATGGGGTGATCGACGGGACTTGAACCCGCGACAACCAGTGCCACAAACTGGCGCTCTACCAACTGAACTACGATCACCATATATATGAATTTTTCTTTTTAAATAAAATGGAGCGGGAGACGAGGGTCGAACTCGCGACATTCAGCTTGGAAGGCTGACGCTCTACCAACTGAGCTACTCCCGCAAAACTTCTAAGATGGTCGGTGTAGCAGGATTTGAACCTGCGACCCCCTGCTCCCAAGGCAGGTGCGCTACCGAACTGCGCTATACACCGTCCCTTCAACAAGTGATTTTTTCATTTTTCATCAATCACTCTCGGACAAGAGATATAATATCATAATTTCAAATTAATGTCAACACTTTTTTTGAATTTTTTTACATATTTCTAAATTTAACTAAAATCCCAGTTTTTACAAAAATATGCTCAAACCCCTTTAAAATATAATCAATCTGGAGTTTGAGCAAAACAAATATAATTTCAAAAAAATTTTATAATACTGATTAATAATTTTTTAAAAAAATAATAGTTCCCTTTTTCTCTTTCAAAAAAATCAATTTCTTTTCAATTTTTTTCATTAGCATCTTCCATAAAATCAATAAAACACTTCTGATTTTTCATATTTTTTTGGTTTAGAGTCTTCAATTTATTTTTTTAGTTTCAGATCCAAGGTGATTGTCCTCCTTTCAAAATATTCCGTACATCTTGATTTAACACGAGTATTTCATTTATTGAAATTCTTCCGCTATATCCGCTAGAACATTCATCACAGCCTTCTCCCATGCACTTCTGACATCTTTTTCCAACTAGCCTCTGTCCAATAACTCCAATTAATGAATCTAGTATCAAATATTTTCAGAATTCCCATATCCACTAGCCTAATTAACGTAGAAACAGCATCATTTGTGTGAATTGTAGAAATTACAAGATGTCCTGTCAATGCAGCTCTTACAGCTATTTCTGCAGTAATTTCATCTCTAATTTCAGAAATTACGATAATATCAGGATCATTTCTCAATGTGGCTTTCAAAACTTCAGAAAATGTTACTCCAATTTCTTGATTTACCTGTATTTGAACAGTCCCGTTAATTTTTGCTTTTCAACTGGATCTTCTACAGTTATGATTTTTTTCTTCCATCATTTAGCATATTTATTAGGGATTTTTAATGTTGTAGATTTCCCAGAACCTGTAGGCCCGCTTACGAGAATCATTCCATATTTTTCTATCTAAAGTTTCATTTAACATTTTAATGCTTTGACTTGAAAAATCCCAATGTTTCAAGTTTTATATCCTTTAAATAATTTTCCAAAATACGTAAAACCATAGTCTCCCCGCCAGCTGTCGGCATATAGGCAGCCCTTATATCATAACGTTTATTTGTATTTTTTGCATTTAATAAAAAAGAAAAGCTGCCATCTTGTGGCTTTCTTTTTCTCTGCAACGTTCATTCCAGCCAAAATTTTTCATTCTGGCAATAATTTCTGTAATATTTTTTTCAAGAACTTTTTCTATTCACTGCTTCATACAATTTCTGGCTTTCTTTCAGATAGCCGTCAACCCGGTATTTTATTTCCATTCCTTCCAGCAGGTCAAATTTCACGTGAATATCACTAGCCCGCTCCTTAAATCCAGTCTTTACAATTTCATTTAAATAAGAAACAGTATCTTTTGATAAAAAACTATTTTTTTTATTATCGACAACATCCTTTAGTTTTTGCCTTTTTCAATTATTTTTTTCATTCATTGTCCTCAATTTTTCCCTTCCCGCTTTTTTATATTTTTCAATTATTTCTTTTTTTCACAGTTCCGCTGCTAAATTCCTCCAGCACCAATTCTGTCTGTTTTTTTCAATGTTTTTAAACAATCCCTTTTTGATTAGATTGTACCACTTCAAAGTCGCACGTTGAGCATCAATCCCCTTTTAATGTTTCCTTTAGCTGCAGTTTAAAAAAAGTCAACTTCTTCGTAAGACAATTTTACATTTTTTTAGTTTTTTTCCTTTTTTTATTTGCCTTTGTAATTTTAACTTCATTTTTCCAAATATTTAAAGAAGTTAAATACATTTTGGCAGCTGTTTTTTTCATATTGGCTCATCATTTTTTCTCATTTCCTCAATCAGTTTTACCAAATAACTTCTTGACATTTTTTTGAAAATGTAACATTGACTTTTCTTTTTCCCTTTTTCCAATTTTTTTGCACAAGCTGCTGCATTTTTAGCCTGTGATTTTTGCATTTATTAAATCCATATTGCTAACAGTATTTGGATTTACCATTTTTGCCATAAATTCTCCTTTCTTTTTTTATCATTTTAATTTTTTTACTATTTCCTCAAATAAAAATATTACCTTCTCGTAATAACGTAATCTCTCCATTTTCAAATTTTTACAATTGTAGACGGCTTCCCTGTCAATTCTGATTCTTCATTTGGAATAACAATATCCACATTTTTTTAGCAATTCTTCACTTAAATCCTCAATTTTTTTAACCGAACTTTCACCTGAAATATTAGCGCTTGAAGTCAATAATATTCCTCCAGATTCTTTTTATTATTTCCAAAGCAATTTTTATTTTTTTGGAATCCGAATCCCAACAGTTTCCATATTTTCATCAAATTTCCGTGTAAAATTACAATTTGCACGAAAAAAATGACCGTCAGTTCTCCTGGCCAGTATTCATTGAGAATTTTTAGAAATTTTTTTCCATATTTTTCTTCAGTTTCATTTACCAGATCCTTCAAAATTTCCTTATTACTAATTAATGCGATTATTTTTTTAGAAAAAAATCACGTTTTTTTATTTTATAAATTTTTTTCAACAGCTTTTCTTTTTCAGGAAGAGAGCCAATTCCATAGACAGTATCTGTAGGAAATACAGCAACTCCTCCATTTTTTTAAAAATTTTTTTATAGCTTTTTCAATTTTTACTTTTTTTATCTTTATCAATCTTAGTCATCATTTCCATCATCAACTGGCATTTCAAATAAACCGCTTATTGGATTATTTGTAGCTATTCTAGTTATTATTTCTGCAAACATTTTTACTTGTTGTCAATATTTTTTTAATTTATCGAAATTTTTTTATCTTCAGGCAATTGAATAGTATCTGTTACTACAATTTCAGTAAATGCTGATTTTTTTAATCTTTCAACTGCAGGATCAGAGAAAACAGCATGTGTTGCACATCCGTAAACTTCCAAAGCACCTTTGTCAATTAAAAGCTTGAGCAGCATTGCAAATTGTTCCGGCTGTATCAATCATATCGTCAATCAAAATAGCCTTTTTACCTTTTACATCACCAATAATATTCATAACTTCTGAAACATTTGCCTTGGCACGTCTTTTATCAATTATTGCAAGCGGTGTATGCAGCCAGTTTGCAAGTCCTCTAGCTCTTTTTACTCCACCAACATCAGGCGATACAACAACTGTATCTTCTGGGCTAAATCCGTATTTTATAAAGTGTTTTGCCAAAATTGGCAATGCTTCCATGTGATCCACTGGAATGTCAAAAAATCCTTGAATTTGTCTTGCATGCAAGTCCATTGTAATTACTCTTGTAGCTCCTGCAACTGTCAGCAAATTTGCAACAAGTTTTGATGTAATCGGCTCTCTTGGACTTGCCTTTCTATCTTGTCTTGCATATCCATAATAAGGAATTACAGCGATAATTTCCTTGGCTGAAGATCTTTTAATTGCATCAATAAAGACTAAAAGTTCCATAAGGCTTTCATTTACAGGTTTTGAAGTAGACTGAACAATAAATACTTTACAGCCACGTACACTTTTCTTCGCCTTTGCAAAAGTTTCTCCATCAGCAAATTTTACAATTTCAGCAGCTGATAAATCCATATCCAAGTATTTTACAATCTTTTCTGCCAATTTTTCACTTGATGTTCCTGCAAATACTCTAATTTTTGTCTTTGTCTTCTTTGGTTAATGTTATCATTTTATTTCCCTTTCTCTCATTAATATTTTTTATTTTTATTAACTTTTTATTTTCTGACATTTCCCTATTTCTAATTATTTATTTTTTTTCTCCTTATTTACCTGTTTTGCCCTTCCAAAAGCAAGCGCTTCATCAGGAATATCCTTTGTTATAACCGAACCTGCAGCTGTCAAAACTTCATTTCCTATTTCCACAGGTGCTACAATTATTGAATTGCTTCCAATAAATGCATTCTTTCCAATTTTTGTCCTATGTTTATTCTTCCCGTCATAATTGCAAGTAATAGTTCCTGCGCCAACATTTGTATCTTGCCCAATTTCAGCATCTCCAATATAAGTCAAATGCCCTGTTTTTACACCCTTTTCAAGAGTAGAGTTTTTTATTTCCACAAAGTTTCCAACATGCACAGTTTCTTTTAAGTATGCCTTTGGTCGTAAATGTGCAAACGGCCCTACAGTTACTCCTTCTTCAAGAGTTGACTTTTCTACAACAGAGGCTTCTATTCTAACATTATCAGCAATTACAGAGTTTTCGATTCTAGTATTTCCTAAAATTTCACAATTTTTTCCAATTTTAGTATTTCCTTGAATTGTAACATTTGGATAAATTACAGTATCTTGCCCAATTTGAACATTATCTTCAATGTAAGTTGCATCTGGATCAATCAAAAATTACACCCACTATCCATCAGTTCAATATTTTTTTCTATTTCTCAAAATTTTTCTCTGCCTGTGCCAATTGAACCTTAGAATTTACTCCTAAAATTTCATCTTCATCTTCAATTTGAAAACTGTCAACATTGTAGTCTTCACTTGTTAAAATCTTTATGGCATCAGTCAAGTAATATTCACCTTTTTGAATTGTTATTGTCAATTTTTTTCAATTGCATAAAAGCAAACTTTCATTTTTTAAAAAAATATAGACTCCTGTATTAATTTCATCTATTTTTTTCTCATTTTCATCTGCTTCCTTTTCTTCGACAATATTTGAAATTTTTCCATTTTCCTTAACAATCCGTCCATATCCAAACGGATTCTTAACCTTGCAGGAAAGCACAATACAGTCAAGTTTTCCTTTCCTCAAAAGCATCCTTTAGCTTTTTCAGCGTTTCTTCCTTCAAAAGAGGCGTATCTCCACAAGTGATAAGCACATCTTCACCATATTCCTTAATTTTATCCTTTGCAATCAAAATAGCATGTCCTGTCCCAAGCTGCTCCTCTTGTGTAACAAAATCAACATCTCCCATTTCAGCCAGCACATCTTCCTTTTTATGCCCCAAAATAAAAACATTTTTTTTATTCCCAATATTTTCAAGAACAGTCACAACTCTTCTAATCATCGGAACACCATTTACCTTGTGCAAAACCTTAGACTGCTCAGACTTCATTCTAGTCCCTTTTCCAGCCGCCAAAATTACCGAAATCATCCTTCCTCCTTAATTTAATAATCAACAATTAAAATATTTGTCTTTAATTTTTTTACTCAAACTATACTTTACACACTAATTATATCAATTTTTTTCTAATTTATGTCAAATGATAAAAAAAATTTTTATTTATTTTTTTCTCCTCACTCTCACTATTATGATTCAAATGAATTCTCAAAAGCTTCTAGCGAAATTTGAATTTCCAAAAGTGAAAAATAATAGTGAAACTATCAACGATACAAGACTTATTCCAAAACTTATTTTTCCCAATAAAATCCATTTGAAGAAATAAAAAAATAGCATAGAAATGGCACACATTAACAGACTTGAAACTCCAAAATACTGCATTTTTTTATATAATTTAGCCTTTTTTCTCAAATTTTTTTAACTTGATAAAACTCATGCTCCACTTCCCCGCTTGAATCCATCTGCCTCACAATCGCTGTAAGTGCCAGAAACCTATTTGTGTATGCAAGCAAAAAGTAAAGATACGGTAGGGAAAAAAAGAACTGCAGGTGTAGTTATTTCCAAAGTCATATTTTTTTCACCTTCCTTTAAAATTTATTTTTTTATTCTAAAATCCATTTAAAAAAATAAAAAAATATTTTTATTTATTTGATAACAAAAAGTTTTTAAAATACTGCTAAATAAAAGCCAACAGAAATCTATTACTAAATAAAAAAATATGCCTAATAAACTGATAAAAAAATTAATTAAAATTAGAGTTTAAATAAATAGACCAGTTGTTTCAAGTTCGATTTTAAAAGCAGTCCTGCTACAACATTAGTTTCAAGCTTGTATTTTTTTAAAAAAATACAAAAAAACGCAAGGATTATTTAAATTCATCCTTGCTAAAAATTATATCATGCTTTAACTAAAAAAAGAATCTGGTGATGAAACAACGTTCAAGTTTTTCATCTATTTCAAAAATTAATGGTTTTTCCAGTTGTTAAGTTTAATTTCAAGATATCTTCATCTGAAATATTTAACAAATATTTTATTAATGCTCTCAAGCTGTTTCCATGAGCTGCTACAATAACATTTTTACCTTCTTTTAAGCTTTTTGAAATATCTGAATGCCAGTAAGGTAACACTCTTGCGATTGTATCTTTCAAACTTTCTCCAAGTGGTGCTTCTTCATCAGTTAAATCAGCATATCTTCTGTCTGATTTTGGATAATATTCACTTGATTTGTCAATTGCAGGTGGTGCAACATCAAAACTTCTTCTCCAGATAAGCACTTGGTCATCTCCATATTTTTTAGCAGTTTCTGCTTTATTTAATCCTTGTAATGCACCATAGTGTCTTTCATTCAATCTCCAAGATTTGTAAACTGGAATATACAATTCATCCAATTCTTCCAAAACATAATTTAAAGTTTTGATAGCTCTTTTTAAGTAAGATGTATAAGCAACATCGAAAAACTAATCCTTTTTCTCTTTAATGCTTTTCCTCCTGCTTTTGCTTCTTCAACTCCTTTAGGGACTCAAATCCACATCTTTCCAACCAGTAAATTTGTTTTTCCAAATTCCATTGGCTTTCACCATGTCTGATTAATACTAATTTCATAAGTTTCCTCCTTAAAATGATATTTTTATTAATGTTACGCATTTTATGCTTAAAAACCTGAACCTCCCACGACTAAAGTCGCAGGGTTTTAAAATCTTTAAAAGTATTTAAAAATTTTCTAAGAAGTTTGATAGCACAACAACTATCCTTATTCTTTTTAGGCGTGTTCAGCTCGCCCCTATTTGTATAGGACAACATTTAAGTCCACAACTTTACTTTTTCTTTAGAATATTTAATACTCCATTACAGTCTTCAATCAAAGATATTATATTACATATTCTACATTTTATCTACTAAAAATTTTTTTCCATATGCTTACTAAATTTTTCGTGCAATTCATCTCACAACTAAAAATTCCGAGTGTTCTTGCACTATTTCATAAACTTTTTTTATATTTAATTGCAGCAAAACTGCTTTTAAAATTGAACTCAAAAAAATTACAACTGGTCTATTTATTTAAACTCTAATTTTTAATTAATTTTTTTATCAGCTTAATCTTAAAAAAATCAACTATTTTTTTCTTCAACTTCCACAACTGTTTCTGAAACAGCAGTATTTGTAGAAAGTTCCTTTTTCAGCAATTAAATCTTCAAGATGTTCTTTTGTTGTCATCAATTCTTCCAAGATTCATATTGTCATAAAGTCGCTTCTGAAGATGTTTTTTTATATTTATCCCTTGTTTTCTTAAAAAAACTGTCAACTTTACTTTGATTTTTTTGTATAAATAGTAACCAACTGCAACTGTTCCCACTCCAACTGCCGCTCCCTACTAAATGCTCTTTTCTTTATACTTCCAAATTTTTATCATTTTATTACCTCCAAATTTTTTTAATTTTTTATTTATTATATTTTTTTATAACTATGAATTACTCCTTTTAGAATCTGTGATTTCTTGATATCTTTTGTTAAATTCTTTTACTTTAAATCACAATTTATTTCAAAGCTATATATTTATCATCCGAATCTTCATCTGATCTCTTGCTAAAGAATATATGATCTATTAAATCACTTACATTCTCAATAGTTTTATCATTTTTTTCACATCCACAACATAATGGAATTTTCCCATTTTCAGCTTTTTAACCGATAAATTCTCACTTCTTTATTCGATACATTATTTAATACAAGGTGTCGTCCAAAAGTTGTAAGCCACATAAGTGCTATTGCTGTAACTGATCTATTCGCCATATAGGATCTTAAAAGATACAATGCTGGTAAAAATTTCAATGTCAAAGAAACCTTTTTCGTTGTGTTTCCATGTAGGCGTGTTCCATAATTGCCGCTGTTGTAAGTCCCTGCTGTAAAATTGTTTATATCCAATTGTAATTTTTTTCAATTTTTACTTTTTTTCCAAGTCCGTACAAGAAAGAAAGCAAAATCGCAGCTCCAGAATATACAGACAACGAATCTATTGATTTTTTTCTTCAAAAATCTTCCACTAATTTTACCGAAGTCATGCCGTGCTCAACTGATAATGCTGTCGCAGTTCGATAAATCACTTCATCAATCGTAATTTCCTCTGGCTCAAAAGTTATAAGCAATGTATTTATAGTTTTTATTATATCGTAACGCTGTACTTTTTTTGCTCCAACTTTTATTGTTTCAAAAAAAATTTTTTTGTGTCAATAATTTCGTGTGAAACTTTAAATCTGACACGATTCGGTAACTTATGCAATACCGTCAAAGTTAATTTTTTTCATATAATTTCCTCCAAAATCAGATACGCCACAAAAAAATTCTATTTATTGACATCATATTTTTAGAAGTCTTAATGAATTTCCAACTACTAAAAATTGTTATTGAATTATGTAAAAACTGAACTATATATTGCTGGTAGCAATCCTGTCGCACCTAATACAAGTGCAAAACTGTTTATTCCAATCGCCATCGCAAAAATTTTTGTTTTATAATTTTTTTACAGTATTTTTTTAGCTAAACCGATTACAGCTGGTATTAACAACGGATCGTCAGAAGTTATTGTAACATCGGCAGCTTCCATTGCGACATCTGTTCTAGTGCTTCCAAGTGCTATTCCTACATTTGCGTAAGAAAGAGCTGGAGCATCGTTTATTCCATCTCCAATCATAATAACTTTTTGATCCGATTGAACGGAATTTCAAGATATCTTTTGCCTTATCTTCTGGTAACAATTCAGATTCGTATCTGTCCATCGACATACTATTTGCAATAGTTTCAGCCTGTTGTCTCAAATCTCCTGTAAGTAGCACAATATCGTCTATTCCTTGATTTCTCAAACGGTTCATAGCTTTTTTTGATATTTTTCCCTTGGTGGATCAGAAACTCCGATTACACCGATTAAATTCTCATTTTTTTAGCCACATAAATAACGATTTCTCCATTATTTTTGCATTCCTTTTACCACGTCAACTGACATCTCTACCGAAATATTATTTTTCTTCCATGTATCTTCTGCTTCCCACACGAATAATATCCTTATTTACATAAGTTTCGATTCCTCTTGCCACTCTAATTACATCTTCTTTATGTCGTGGTATTTTTTTAATCCTCTATTTCTTACTTCGTTTAAAAATCGCACTTGCCAAAGGGTGTGTAGAAGTTTCTTCAGCAGCCGCAGCTAATGCAATCATTCTATTATCTTTCATATTTTTAGCAAAAGTTTTTACTGTTTGAACTTTTAGGTTTTTCCTTCTGTAATTGTTCCAGTTTTATCAAATATTACAGTATCAGCCTTTGAAAGTTCTTCCAAATAATTGCTTCCTTTAATCAAAATTCCGTTTTTAGCAGCTGTATTAATTGAAGCAGAAAATGCTGTCGCTGTCGACAATCTTATTCCACATGAATAGTCAATTACAAGCATACTCAATGCCTTTTGTAAATTTCTAGTTGAAGCGTAAACTATTCCAGCAAGAAGGAAATTTAACGGAATCAACTGTGCAGAAAATGCATCGGCGTAAGATTGAATGTCCGCTTTGTTAAATGAAGCATCTTCCACCAATTTTATAATTCTTGAAGCCGTTCTGTCATCTCCAACTTTTTCAGCTCTTACAGTAATATTTCCGCTTTTCAAAAGCGTTCCAGCAAAAACTTCCTGTCCTGTTTCCTTTTTAACAGGCATATATTCTCCAGTAATCGCCGATTGGTCAATTACCGCACTTCCCTTTTCAATTGTTCCATCGACACTTATTTTTTCTCCAGTTTGAACAAGTATCAAATCACCTTTTTTAATTTCTTCAATTGGAACTTTTTTCGCCACTTGGTCTTCATCTTCAGATGCTTTCCAAACATAGCTTTCTCCAACACTTAGCATATCTTTAATTACACCACGAGTCTTTTTTCATAGTATAAGCCGTCAAAAGTTCTGCAATTCTTTCTAAAAATCATAATTGTCAAAAGCTGTTCGCTCACTTCCCTAAAAGCAATACTACTTACAATCGCCGTAGAACTCAATGTATCCGCATTCGGACGCTTATTCTGAATCAATGACAAAATTCCATTTTTTTAAAACAGGCAATGCCAAAGAAATTGTTGAAATAGTTTTGTAATTAAATAATCTTCTAATTCCAGTCAATTTCGTTTTTTTGGACCTGGAAGCAAAAAGCAATAATACTGCCGCTCAATATTTTTTTCATAATTTCTTTTTGGTGATTCTTCCTGTAATCGTCTTTCTATCACATATTTATTCGATGCTTGTTTTTTTCTCATTTTTTTGTAAATATCCACCAAATACCCATTCAATGTATTTTTGAAGCAAAGATACAAAAATTTTTCTCCAGTTAGCGAAAAAGTTATCAAAATAAATAAGTACAGAACCTGTAATAGTTGAAATTTCAACACTTTTTATATAATGAACTTGCATTAAACGCTTTGTTATTTCTTCTTTGTGAACGCCAAGATATTTTAACGCTCTTGAACGAATTCTGATTCTCCCACGAATTTCATGCAAAATCTCACAATTTAGCAAATAATTTCTACCAGCCATAAAATTTTTCCTTTCTTTTTTTATTCCACAAAACTTAAAGTCTTTTTATCAAATCATAAAAAAATTTCCAGATTATCTTCTATTTCTTTCAAAGGATTTATTTTCATACAATTCAGGATGATTGATAACCGTTTTCCAAACTTTGTTCATCCATTCAAGTATTTCCTTTTCTGAAATCAAATTTGGATCATAATAAAGCAAAATTTTATTCGTTATATACGAATATTCAACACTTTTTATCCCTTTTTTTGATAAAATCAGTTTTTTTACTTCATTATCATATTTTTTTAATTCCTCTGGAACTTTTGATAAATTTGGAACAAATAGCCTAAGTCTTCCAGGAATACTGTGCACTACCTTTATCTGATTAAACATCAGATATGTTGTTCTAAAAAAATTTTCTAACATCTTTTTCCCTTTCAATTTTTTGTCTACTATTTTCTTTTCTCGTCTGATAAAAGTCTAGAAGCCCACCATAACAATGTAGCTCCTTTAGGTAATCCTGGAACTTTCCATAATTTTTTTATTCCATAAAAAAATAAAAAAATACCTGCAGTTAATGTCTTCAAATCCAAATAACCTTTACTCTTGTTATAAACAGCCATATCTGCTGATTCAAATACCTGTTTTAACAACTCTTTTTATTCTCCCAGGTTTATTTTTTTCAAGGCTTCCTCATCCAAATGAAGCAATCTCAACACTACCAAATACAAAAAAAGAACTTTCAATAACTTTTTTTCATCAAAATAAATCAGAATACTTCCAGTAATAGAATTAACTTCCACAGAATTTATCCCTTTCTATTTCTCTGAATATTATTTAAAAAAATTCCTCTTTCAACTCTTCGTCATCCTTCAGCACTTCCGTCTGCAACCGCAAACGTCCCATTTTGATAATGTTTCACTTGAATAACGCCATAAAAAAACTTTGTAACATAAACTGACTCCTTAAACTTTTTTTATAATTCATTATATACCTTTTTCATTTTTAAATTACAAGGTCGTTTCATCAGTAAATTGCGTTAATTTTTTCTCTTAATAAGCTACTCCCCTTATAAAAAGCCTACAACTTCTTGCTAAATTTTATTAAGATAATTTTTTTATTATTTTATAAAATCCTGAACCAATAAAAAGTATTACACCTGCAAAAATGATAAATATATCAAAAAGACCAATATTTTGACTCCTATTAATACAATTTTCTCTTTCTTTTGCATCAACAATACTTTCACAGTTTATTCTCCCTGAACTGCTTGAATGAGAACCACGAGTTCTCCAAAAAGATGACGAATTTTCTTGCTCATCATCACCAGGATTTTTAGATTTTCCATCTCCTTCTCCATCTGAATGTCCTCTTGAATGCTCTCCGCTACTATGTTCTCCACCATAGTGACCACCATAATGATGACTTCCGCCACTTCCATGAAAATGACCATGTCCTCCGCCGTGAGAATGTCCGCCACCACCTCTTCTTACTAATTTTTTTCCATTTTGACCTCTCTTTCTTCACTCTTTTTTTCATTTTTTTCAATTTTTGTAATCTCAAAAATTCAATTTTTTTATTCACTTTTTCCAATTCGTTTTCCCAGTTGTATTTGCTATTTGTCATTTATTTCCCCATTCTACTTTCTATTCTTCAAATCCCTTCAATTCCTCACTCTTCAAATCCCATTCTTCCATCATTTCCATCTCTTCACTATCCAATCTATCAAATTCCTCTTGAATTTCCATCAATTTTTCCAACATTATTTTTTTCGCCCGGCTTCTTCATAATCTTTATTCAATTCTTCCCGTTTTTTTCTGAGATTTTTCTCCATTTTTTTCTTCCAATTTTGCAATATCTCTTTTTCAATTTCGAGATTTTTTTAGAAAGTTCCTTTTGCTCCTGATATGACAATTTTTGTTCTTCTTTTGTTTCAATGTCAGTTGCAGTCGGATTCGATTTATTATTTTTCAAACTTTCCTTGTAATCTTCGTAATTTCCTTTAAATTTCGTAAGACCATTTTCATCAAGATAGTAAATTGTGTTACAAACTGTGTCTAAAAAAAGTGACTGATTATGCGATACGACAAGCATTGTTCCGTCAAAAATCTTCTAATGCGTCTTCCAAAACTTCAATTGAGTAAATATCCAGATGGTTTGTAGGCTCATCTAAAATTAGGAAATTCGCCCTTTGCATATACAATTTTAAGAATGAAACTCTAACTTTTTCTCCACCACTCAATTTTTCCACTTTTTTCAAAACATCATCGCCTGAAAACAAGAAAGCTCCCGCAAGTGTTCGTAAATATTCTTCCGTCAAATTTAGAGAATTATTAATTTCCTGTCAAAATATTGTTTGCTGGAGTTAAATCCATGTGATTTTTGGTCGTAATAACCGACTTTTACACGAGAGCCAAACTCGACAGTTCCTGAGTCTTGCTTTCAATTTATTTACCAAAAATTTTTTTAACAAAGTTGATTTTCCAATCCCATTTTTTCCAATAATTCCGACTCTTTCTCCACGGAATAGCTGAAAACTCACATTATTCAATACTTTTTTGTTGTCAAAACTTTTTGAAATTCCATTCACTTTTAAAACATTGTCACCAGTAATCGTATCTGTTTCAAATTTCAATTTCATTCTTTGCGGATTAAAAAAATAGGGATCATCCATTCGCTCGATTCTATCTAGAATTTTTTTGTCGCCCTTTTGCTTGTCTAGCCTTTATTCCAGCACGGAATCTGTCAATGTATTCTTCCATTTTCTTAATTTTTTCCTGCTCTTTTTCGTAACGCTTCATTTCCCCTTTCAAAATCATCTCTTTTTGAATGATAAATGCAGAAAAATTCCCATCATATTTATGCAATTTCTTATTCTCAATTTCAAAAATTTTGTTACAAACATTATCCAAAAAAATCCTATCGTGTGAAACAAGCAAAAAAACGCCTTCGCATACCGTTTCAAATAATCTTCCAACCACTCAATTGAAACCAAGTCCAAATGGTTTGTCGGCTCATCTAAAATTAATAAATCTGGCTCAGACAACAGCAATTTTGCAAGTGAAACCCTAGTTTGCTCTCCACCACTCAAATCTTTCAGCACCAAATTGTAATATTCCTCAGTCAGCTCCAGCCCAGTCAAAATCTGCTTTATCTTATACTCAATATCATATCCGCCCTTCGCCTCATAAAGCGACGACAACTCCGCAGACTTATTAATCAATTTTTCCAGCTCATCATTTTCAGCCGTTCCCAAAAGCAAATTAACCTTCTGAAGTTCATGCCAAATTTCCCTCTCTTCTGCAAAAACCGACATCATCTCTTCATAAATCGTATTTTTTTCATCCGAAAATTCATGATTTTGCGACAAATATCCAATTTTCATCGAAGCACTTTTCACAATATTCCCAACTTCATTCAAATTATCTTCCGCCCCATCAATTCGCTCTCTATCAAGTAACATCCGAATAATCGTCGACTTTCCCAGCTCCATTCACCCCAACAAGCCCAATCTTATCCTTCTCCTCAATCGTAAAATTAATATCCTTCAATATATATTCCCCAGCAAACTGCTTATACACCCTATTAAATTGCACTAAACTCATCAAATTCCCTTCCTTTTTCTCTATTTTTTTATCAAATTATTTTTATATCTTATATTTTTAATTTTATTCGTTAAATTATATCATTTTTTTGATATTTGTTTACAATGTTTGGGAATTTCTCATTAAAGAAATTTTTTTCTATTTAAATTTGACAATAATATTAAACTTTGATATAATTTATATATACTTTTTTAAAAAGGAGGTAATTTTATGAACAAAAAGAAAATTAACACTATTGTTGGTTCAATTGGAGCATTTATTGGAGTTTTTGTGTTTATAACCTATATTCCTCAAATTATTGCTAATTTAGGAGGAGAAAAAGCTCAGCCTTGGCAACCTCTTACGGCTTCGATTTCTTGTCTAATTTGGGTTATTTACGGATGGACTAAAGAACCTAAAAAAAGATTTTTATTCTTATCGTTCCAAATTTAGCTGGAGTGATATTAGGATTTTTTTAACTTTTTATTACAGCTTTATAAATTTTTATTTATAAAAAAAATGAAATTTACTATTAAATATTTATTTTAAAAAGCAAAAAAAGAGGTTTTATGCCTCTTTTTTTATTTTTATCAGAAATTTTTTTATTTATTTTTTTCTAGTATATAAGCAAAAAAATATGTTATTTCGAAAAAGTTTTTTTCTAGTATAAGTTGAAAAAAACTTTTTTTAATTTAGGATATAATTTCTTGTATATATTAATATAGGTGGTAATAAAATGATAAAAAAAGAGAGCAATATTTAAAAAGAAATTAGGAAATTTATGGATAAGCCGATAATAAAAGTTATTACTGGTATGCGTAGAAGCGGGAAATCTATGATTTTTAAAATTAATATCTAAAGAACTTGAAGAAAAAGGGAATTAATAAAGAAAATATTATTTTTTTATTAATTTTGAGTCTTTAATGTTCGCCGAATTTTGCAAATTTTCAAAAATTATATAGCTATATTATTGAAAAAAATCAAAAAAAATTTAGCTGGTAAAATTTATATTTTACTCGATGAAATTCAAGAAGTTGCTTCTTGGGAAAAAAAGTAATAAATTCATTGCTAGTTGACTTAGATTGTGATATTTATATCACTGGTTCGAATGCTAATTTATTATCTTCGGAATTGGCTACCTACATTGCAGGAAGATATGTTGAAATAAAGGTTTTTTTCCTTTATCTTTTTAAAGAATTTATAGATTTTTTTCCAAAAATTCAAAAATCCAGAAAAAAATTTACAGCAATGAAGAATATTTTTGAAAAAAATATTTGCAATTTGGAGGTTTACCTGCCATCCACAATTTTAATCAAGATAAAACTTCTATTTATCAATATTTGACTGATATTTATAATTCTGTCTTGCTAAAAGATGTTGTTGCGAGAAATAATATAAGGGATATTGAACTTTTAGAACGAATAATTTTTATATTTTTTTGACAATATTGGAAACATTTTTTTCTGCCAAAAAAATTTCAGATTTTTTTGAAAAAGTCAAGGTAGAAAGTTAAGCGTTGAAACTGTTTACAATTATTTAAAAGCACTTGAAAATGCGTATATTATTTCAAAAGTTCAAAGATATGACATAAAAGGAAAATCCATTTTAGAAACACAAGAAAAATTTTATCTTCTTGACTTAGGTTTAAAACATTCTCAATTAGGCTACAAAGCAAACGACATCGCTGGTCATCTTGAAAACATCATCTATTTAGAACTATTAAGAAGAAAAATACAATGTAAATATCGGAAAAATTAAAAACAAAAGAAATTGATTTCATCGCACAAAAAGAAGATAAAAAAATTATATATTCAAGCAACTTATCTTTTTAGCCTCAGAAAACACCATTGAACGAGAATTTTCTCCATTAAAAAAACATTGAAGATAACTATCCAAAATATGTTCTTTCTATGGATAATTTAAGTGAATATAATATAAATGGAATTCTGCGAAAAACGAATTATTGATTTTTTTATTGGATTTATGATTTTTGGAATTATAGTAAAAAAATTTTTTTATTTTAAAAATATTTTTATTTTACTGATTTTTTTATAATACAATGACATCACGAATATGAAAAAAATTTTTATCCAAAAATTTTCAAAATAATAGATAAAAAAATGAAAGAGAACTAACTGTCAAATCAGTTCTCTTTTTTTACTATATCAAACAGAAACATAGTTTTATTCCACTATTCTCAAAACTCTACAATTTCTTACAAATAAAAAAACGAAATATCTTTCAATCATTATCTCAGATTTAGAAACAAAAAAATTCCGACTATTTTATCTATTTCTTTTTAAAAGTTATTTTTCTTGTTATCAAATGTTTTCAATTATCCCAAATTTTTTTCCGAATATGATTTCTCATGCTCAAAATGCTACTAATATTTTATTTCTCAAAGCATCTTTTTCAAAAACTTTCTTTCTATTCTCATTTTTGACAATATTTGGAAAAAAATTCTCCAAATCTATATCTTCTGTTTCTATTACACAAACTCTATCACTAATCTCATCAATATCTGACATTTGTAATATTATAAATTTACTATCACCAAAAAAATAAATCTTTTTTTCGCAAATTAAAAATATAATTATCATCTTGAAAAGATAATATCACCTAAAACATCATCTAAAACCATAAACTTTTATTAATTTTATTTTCTTTTAATTTCGCTATCTTCTACAATAATATCTTTTATAACGTTTTTCCTGCTTTTTATAATTTTTTTTACTCCATATTTTTCTTATAACTTCTTCTTCTTTTTATCATCTTCATCACAAAAATGAAAATTTAAAAAAATTCCTTTAAAGTTTTTTTCATCAAATATCCATTTCTATTTTGCAATCATCTATCATAGAAAATTTGTCAATCTTTATTTTTATTTTTCTATAAAATATTTAAACAAATTTTTTAAAAAAATTTATCTTTTTTTCTAAAGATCAATAGTCTTTCCTTCATTTAGTTCTCTTTCCTTTTCATTTTCTTCTTTCATCAATTCTAAATACTACTGTATTTTCTTCCTAATCTTTTTCAATTCTTCTTCTTTTTATAAAATTTATAACCTTCATATTTTTCCATATGGATTAATTGATGTAAAAAAATATGAAAATCATCTACTACTCCCAACATGATTTCCAACAGAAAATTTATCTCCTAAACGTGAATATTCAAGCAACTCATCTTTTCCAATTTTTTTCTAAAAATTTTTTTCATAAAATTTCCTCCTTAAAAAAATCATCTTCTCATAATATTAACTTTCAATTCCCCCAACAATTTTTTTATCACAAAAAAACAGTTGAAATCCAAAGTTTTTTCATAAATCAAATTCTTTTTCTCCCAGAAAAATTATTTTTTTCTCCAAAGTAACATCCAAAAAAATTTCAAAAAAATCTTTTTTTCAATTCCCAAAGCAAAAAGCATAAATATACATTTGCTGAAAATTTTTCGATTAATTCATCTTCACTTGAAAAAAAGTGGGAACTTCCAATTTTTCAAAAATTTAAAATGTATTTTTCTGAATGATTCAATTTCATTCATGGCCAAAAAGTCCATTTTCAGTATATCGCACGATTAATTTCTTGTAAATGAAAAAAATAAAATTACAAATGTCAGTGGAATTAAAATATAAAATCTTAGTTCAAATATGAATGCAATATTTGGTAACATAAAACTATACAACGAAAATAAAAAAATACCAATGCAATAAAAAAATTTTCTACTATTTTTTTGGGATATACTTAGAAAATATCGGTAAAAATGATATTCTTAGCCAAAAAGACTTTCCAAGAAAAAAAACGATTATTGCAGCTAAAACTATAAGTCCAAAATTCCCTTCTCCCACTTCCAAATTTTACATCTTTACTTGTCATTATAATTGAAGCTAAAAATAACTCCAAAAATAAAAAAAATATAAAATCCTGAATTTTTTTCTTGTAAATTATAAATTCTTCCAATTTTTTTCAGGCCACCAAAATGAACCTAAAAAAACTTTTTTTCTTTCGTCCTTTTATAAATTTCAAACATTTTTTTGAAAAAGGATCTAAAGATTTTTTTGATTATATGAACTACTCGAAGAATCGTTACTCGAATTATCCGAAGAACCCTTTAAAATTACATTTATCAAAAAGCTACTAAAAAAAGTTATTAACACTTGCAAGACTTCTCTAAAAAAATCTCTTTTTCTCCTATCAATATTCTTCTCATCCATTTTTCGGCAATTTCTCTCTATTCACAGAACTTTTGATAATCACTCAAAATCCCATTTTCAGAATCCGACAAGCTATCTAAAACCCATCGCTCTTCTGCAAAAAAAGCTCATCTTGTCTGTAATAATTACTTTTTAGATTTTTTTCCAAATTTTTTTCTTATACAAAAATATCCGATTTGAAAATCCCATATTTTTCAAAAAGTTTTTTTCTCTTTTTCGCAGTTATAAAAATTTTTTTCTCAACCAAAGAAAATATCCCAATATGAAAAATTTTTTTCTCCGTCCTAGAATTATTCAAAATTCCAACTCCCATTGCAGAAATACTTTTTCGGAACTTTCAAATTTTGGAATGACATCTTTTTTTAAAAAAATTTTTTTACCCCAAAAATTTTACTGTCCAAAAAGCAGTAAATCAGTAAAATTATAATCGCAATTATATAAATAATTGTTATTTCTCTCATAAAATCCTCCAATAATAATCAAAAAAATTTCAAATGAAATTTCTTCATTATTCCTTCTCATTCTCAACTTCTTTCTCATCACTCCACTCATCTCTAGATTTACTAGAATTAAGAACATATCTAGATCCTGAAAACATTATTTTTTTGAGAACATACTTTTTCATCTTTCCACTTTTTCTAGCATACACAAATGTTTTTTTCAAATGAATAAACTCTTGTCAATTCCAACAATGAAAATAATCTCAAGACAAATCCGATAACAAAAGCAAATCTTATAGTGTAAAATTGTTCTCCAAAAATATAAATTACGCCGTTATTGATAAATTTTCCTAAAATTCCACCAAATATTCCAGCTGCTATTGCTGAAAGCCCGGAAACCATCGCATAAGCTCCCACATAAGCATCAGCAGGTTCTCCAGAAACTTCCATCATCAAATTTAATAGACTTAGTGTTATTGCTGTAAATCCAATCGCATCAATTACCGCAGCTGCAAAAAGCATTGACATTTTGTTATCCTGAGTCATCGAAAAATATGTAAGGACATAATATGTTGTAAAAAATATTCCCATTCGTAACATCGTTTTATTCCCGTATTTATCAGAAAATTTTCCATACACCAAATAAAGTACGCTTGACAAAATTGCTGTTAAAACTCCCATTTGTGAAATAAACATTGTATTTACACCAAGTATTTTGATTCTATAGTATTCTGTCATTGGTTTCAAAAATTCCCATGTAAAAAGCCACACAGAAGCAAATCTTAAATAATCAACAAAATTCTTATTCTTAAAGGCTGTTTTTATACTCACTTTTTTAGCATCATCTCCTAAATCAGGAACATAATGAAGACACATAAATATTGCTGAACCTATTGCTGAAAGTGACATTGTTGTTGTCAAAAATAGCATTGCAATTTTTCTGTTAGGCATTGATAAAACATATCCATAAAATAAAGTATAAACTACGGTAGATAACGAAGAAAATAAATTACGCACTCCAAAATATTTCCCTCTTTCTTTTTTGTTAATAATCGTTGTCATTACTGCTGTCCACACATTATTTGAAAATGGTGAAACAATAGCATAAATAAACATTACCATAAAATATACTCCCTGTTTTCTCACATCAAAAAGAACAGCAAAAGGCATTACGCATATTACCAATCTTGAAAGGGTTGCTGCTATTACCATTGTCCTTTTTCTACTCCCAAGAATATTATTTACCTTACTTGTAAATATTTGCAATAGATATCCAGCCGTTGGTAAAGACGACACAATCGAGATAAAAAAAGAACTCATATTAAAATAAATCGCCAGACTTAACAGTACAAAGCTCTGCATTCCTACCGAATATCCATTAAAGAACATAACTTCTAATATTGCATATTTTTTTGTATTTTCTATCGAACGTTCTCTATTCATATTTCCCTCCAATTTCTCCTGTCGCCTCAATTGACAATCTAAAAAAATAGACAAAGATGACTAATTCAAAAACTGAACAATCTCTTTCGCCTAACTGCATATTTATTTTCTAATTTTAATTATTTATTACCACCAAATAATTTACCAATCATTCCAGTCAAATCATCCATTACATTTCCATCTTTATTCGCATCCAATAAATTTGTAATCATACTCATAATTCCACCTTCTCCAGCAAAATTCGCTGCAAGATTTGAAGTTAAATTACTAATTCCTTGTGCGTCTAAATTATTTTTCTTTTTTTCTGTTGTCCCTAACGCTCCCAAAACTAATGGTGCTAAAGTTTCTAACATCTTCAAACTTCCTTGAGTATCTAAACCACTTGATTGTGAAACAGCATTTGCCACATTTTGTGTATTTCCACCAAATAAGTGATTCAAAATTCCTGCTCCGTCTTTTAAATCTGGATTTTGTAAATATCCTGCTACATTATTCAAAACCGAACCATCATGTTGCTCCAATGCATTATTCAATGTTTGTGCACCTTCGGTGTATTTGAATTTTTTTATTTAAAGCTCCCAACAATGCTGGAAGTGCTGCCATTATCGCATTTTTTTAGTTTGACCATCAGTTCCACCAATTTGTTCTGCTAATTTTCCTAAATTTTTGTCCTTGTAATAATCCCAATAGTGCTTCTAAATTCATAATTCCCTCCATTTTTTTATTTTTATATTTTTTTGTGAAAGTGACCTATCTTCCACCTCTCTTGCCATGAATACTAGCTCTCCTGTTTTCTGAGTAATTTTTTTACACTATAAATCACTCCATTTGAATACAAAATCGAACTTTCTAAACCGTTATCATCCATTTTTTTGATAATACTTGTGCATAAATCTTTTTCGCTTCCTCATCTGACATCGCCGAATCCGAAACTTGTATCAAATTAACGACCATATTTTTCAATAGTTGCCAAATTTTTGACCTGTCACAACACCTACTTTTTTAAAAAAACATTCCACTTACATTCACACCTTGATAATCCAAAACATAATTAGAATTTGATCCTTCTCTTGAATTAATTTTTTTGAATAATAGTAATTTCTATTATCAAAATTCAATTTCTCAAATTTCCCAATAGCGATATTATTTTTCCCTCGATTTTTTTGTCAAAATTCTGTATTATTGTATCTATGGAGTTATTAAAAAAATAAACTTTTTTTGCTCTTCTTTTTTTAGCTTCCATCTCTATTTTTCTTCTGTTCTTCCATCTTTTTCTTTTTGTTCATTACATGCTAATACAAGAAAAAAACTGATAAAAAAACCTGTCAATAATATTTTTTTATTCTTCATTTTTTTCATCACCTTATATCTGAACCTTTTTATAACTAAAGCTCAAGAGTCCTTTTTATCATTTTTTTAGAATTTTATTACTTTTTATTTATGCTAATTATACAAAAAAATACGATTTAGAAAAAAATATTACGATTATTTTTTTGTCTTATAATTAAATTTCAATTTTTTTATAAATTATATAAATCTTGTTAAATTCCACGGTATAACATTCCTTAACGATTTATAAAAAAAGTAGTATTTATCACTTATAAAAAAATTACCACATTCCTATTAATTCACGTATTCACGTAATTCCTTTTCAATTTTATCTTTAAAAAGAGCTATCAAAAAAATAAGTTTTACTTATCTTTAAATAGCCCTTTTTATAAATTCAATGAATTATTTTTTTCTATTTTTTTGTATAAGGCATTAAAGCTATTTGTCTTGCTCTTTTTAATAGCTTTAGCTATTTTTTTCTTTGAATTTTTTTGCATCTAATCCTGTAACTCTTGCAGGAGAGATTTTACCTTTATCATTCATGAAATTTTTTTAATAAATCTACATTTTTTTGTAGTTAATATCTTCAACTTTAAATTTTTACTTTTGGTCTTCTTTTTCTTCTTTTTAAATTCTGTAGATGGTTTCGCTCTCATAGTCACCTCCTAATTTTTTTACCCTAAAATGGGAAATCTTCGTCTGAATCATCCGAATTACCATTATTTCCAGCAAATGGTTTTATTATCTGAATGTTGCGATTGATTATCATGGTTGTGAATTATTGTAATTATTGTTATTGTTATAATTACTACTATTGTAGTTATTATTAGAATTATTATGTGAATAGCTTCCTCCACCATTTGAAGGATTATTTGATCCTATAAAATCAAATTTTTTTCTACTATAACTTCAGCAATCCATTTATTCTCACCATTTTGTTCATAACTTCTAACACTTAATCTACCTTGTACACCTATTTGACTACCTTTTTCTAAAAGTATTCAGCAATAGTCTCTCCAGTTTTTCTCCCATGCAACACAGTTAATAAAATCTGCTTCATCTTTATTTCTTGACACGGCTAAAGTAAATCTAGTATTTCCTTTTTCCAGTACTTGTATATTTTTAATTCTGGATCCTTTGTCATTCTTCCAATTAAAACTATATTGTTCATAATTTATTCCCCTCATAATCACTTGAATTATTTTATAACCCCCGTTATATTTAATCTAAATTAGTCATTTTTTTACTATCATATATTTCAAAAATAGATTCTTCGATATTTAATCTAGCTTCAACTTCAGCTAATTTAATTCCATCAATTTGGAATGTAGTTAAAAACATAGTATCCATTTTTCTTTTTTTCTTAATAGGGTAAGCTAATTTTTCTTTCTCCCCAAACTTCTGTTTTTAATTTCTGCAGCTTCTGATTTTTGCTAAAGTTTCTTCAACGAATTTAACTTTTGCTTGTTTTTTTCTTCATCAGTTAATTGCGTAGAAAGTATAAACATAATTTCGTAATTTTTTTCATTCTTTTTCTCCTTTCCTTTGGCTTTTTTTAGCCCTACTTCTTACAATAGAGCAGGCTCGTCTTAGTATTATATCAAAAAAATTTAATTAAATCAAGAATATTTTTTTATTCTTCAAAAAAATGGTGGAACAACGAATCCGTCTCCCATAAAATCGTTTTTCTTTATTTTCATCTCCCATTTCTGGAACTTCTTCTTTTTTCAACACCATTTTCAGACTTTTTTTCAGTTTCAGCACCATTTTCCCACTGTTGCTTTTTCCGCATTTTTCAGACTTTTTCAGGAGTAGTTCCTGTTTTATTAGTAGCTTCTTTGTGTGGTGTAAATACCATTCCTGAAGTCACTTTTTCTACATCTTTAACTTCTTTAAAATCTGTTGCTATTAACGAAACTTTTATTGTTCCTTCTAATTCAGGATCTAGGATAACTCCCCAAATTAATGTTGCTCCTACGCTTCCAGTTTTTTTCGAAACTGTTTCAGAAACTTCTCTTATTTCGTGTAATCCTATATCTTGTCCTGCTGTTATATTTAACAATACTTTTTGAGCACCTTCAATTGATTTCTAATAACGGACTGTTTAATGCTTGTTCTGTTGCAGTCTTAGCTTTTCCATCTCCACTACCTTCTCCAAATCCAAGCATTGCTATTCCTGAATCTTGCATAATTGCTTTAACATCTGCAAAATCCAAATTTACAAATCCTTGTTTTGTAATTAAGTCAGAAATCCCTTTAATTCCAACTCTCAATACACTATTTGCTTCTTTGAAAGCTGTCATTAAAGTGATGCTAACATTTGGCAATTCAAATAATTTATCATTTGGTATTGCTATTAATGTATCCACTTGTTCTTTTAAATTTTCTATTCCTGCATCTGCGTTATTCTTTTTTAATGCTCCTTCAAACTCAAATGGTTTCGTTACCACAGCTACTGTTAAAATTCCCATAGATTTAGCTATTTCAGCAACAATTGGAGAGGCTCCAGTTCCTGTTCCTCCACCCATTCCGGCAGTTATAAATAGCATATCTGTTCCTTCTAATACTTCTTTTATTTTTTCTTCAGACTCTTTTGCTGCAATTCTCCCTTTTTCAGGATCAGCACCAGCTCCCATTCCTTTTCCCAAAAGAACTTTTTTCCCTGCTACCGATCTGTCTAAATCTTGCTGATCAGTGTTTATAGCTATAAATTCTACATCATTTATTTCACTTTGAATCATATCGTTTATCGCATTTCCTCCAGCTCCACCTACTCCTACGACTTTTAGTTTTGCTGCATTGCTAGAATTCTCCATCTTAATCATTTAGCCACTTAAAATATATTTATCTAATTCTATATGTCTTACTGAGATTCAGTTTACTTTTACTTGATTATTTGTAGACATTTATAGTCACAAAATATAATCATTGATATATTTTTTTAAAGTAGCTTCTCCTTTCTTTTAAATTATCTATATTTTTTATTGCCTTGTAGTTATGTCTTTATATCTTAGCTCCACCGTTTTTAAAAATCCGTATGTTGCGCTTTTTAATTTTTTTGTACAGTCTATACATCTGATTGTACTTTTCCTCATCTACAAACGTATCTACATAAACTCTAGTATTATCTGTCAAAATTAATTGATAACTTTTTGTCAGCTAATCTTATTTCAGATATTAAAAGCATACAAGTCTTTATTTTTTTATTTTTTTGAAATAATTGTTTTTAAATCCGTTCATAGTTGCACTATCAGAATATATTATTACTGGTATATTTTTTTGAGGTGTTTCAGAAATATCTCCATATAAATTCAAATTTGCATCTGCTAAAAAAATATCAGATCCCTTTTTTTACGTAAACATAAGGCTGTCTTTCATCTAGCTGTATCTCAATCTTATTCGGATATATTTTTTTATAGAAATATTACTAACCCTCGCATCACTTTTTTTATCAAATCTTGTATTTTTATTAGTATCCAAATAGATGATATTTTTTTACCCTTCATATCTTCTAAATGGCTTTTTTTATATCCTGTCTAAGCAATTCGGTATTCCCTTTTTATGTCAACTTTTTCTATCTTAAAATAATCAGTATTCAAAAAAAGTAACTGTTGAAAAAAATACCTATTGCTAAAACTACTAATAAAACTAATGTTTGGTATACTCTTCTCATATTCAAACTCCACTCGTTAGTATTATACACTTTTTTTACTATTATTCAATTTTTTTATAAAACTTTTTCATTCAAAATTAATATTTTTTTAATATTTCCCTTTTATTTTTTTCCAATATAATAATTTCTGTTTCCAATTGTATTCCAAATTTTTTTCTAATACAACTTCTTTTTACATGTTGAATAACACCTATTACATCAGAAAATTTTTGCATTTCCTAAATTTGTAACGAAATTAGGGTGTTTTGGTGAAACCATTGCATCTCCAACTCTGTATCCTTTCAATCCAGCGTCAGAAATTAATTTTTGCTGCAAATGTTCCTTCTGGATTTTTTTAAATGTACTTCCTAAATTTGGTAAATCTAAAAGGATGTTTGAAGGCCCTTTGATCTCTTTTTATCTTGAGATGCCGCTTTATCAAATCCTCTTCCAAATTTAAATAACGCTGAAACTACAATCCAGTGATTTATTTTTAATTTCAGTAGTTCTATACTCAAATTTCAAATCTGATGTTTTTCAAAGTTACTATTTCTCCATCATTTTTTTGCAAACTTCTACTTCTTCAATACAGTCAAAAATTTCTGTCCCGTAAGCTCCACCATTCATATTAACAAGTCCACCAACTGAACCAGGAATTCCTGTAATATTTTTCCAATCCAGAATAGTCATTTTCTTCCATAAATTTTTATCAAATCGTCTAAATCTAGTCCCGCTTCTACTCTTACCAAATCATAATCATCATGTTTTTTTCCACAACTTCAATTTTTTTGTAATTTTTTTCAATGAAACAAAACTTATATTTAAATGACCATTATTTATCAAAGTATTTGTTCCATTTCCTAAAAAGAAACACTCTTTTTTCTAGTTTGTAATACTTCTTTTTAACTCATTTTTTTATCTTCTATAAAAAAATCAATTCATCGGCAGTTCCTCCGACTTTCATATTTGAATATTCTTTCATCTCAACATTTTTTAATACTTCCATTTGAACACTCCTATTTATTTTTATTTTCGTCCGCATTTAATTTATCAACAATGTTATGAGCAACTTTAGAAACGCTTCCAGCTCCCATAAACACAAATGTATTTCCACTATTTTTACTTTCTTCCACTATTTTTTCAATTTCTTCTTCTGTCGTAACTTTTACATGATTTCCTATTTTTTCTGCTAAATCTTCAGATGAAATTCCATAAATGTTATCTTCACTCGCTGCATAAATTGGTAACAACATCAAGTCATCCGCTTTTTTCAAGGCTTCCACAAATCCATCCAAGAAGAATTTTGTTCTTGTATATCTGTGTGGTTGAAATATAACTGTAACTTTTCCTTTTTCTGTAGCCTTTGCAGCTTCAATTGTTACACTAACTTCAGTCGGATGATGTGCATAGTCATCAATTATTCTCAAATTATTATCGTATATAACTTGGTATCTTCTATTTGCACCTTTAAATTCTTCAATTTTTTCTTTAACTTTATTCATATCACATTTAAATTCATGAGCCAAATAAATCACAGGCAATGAATTAAGAATGTTATGTTTTCCAGGAATTGTCAATGTAAATCTTCCTAAACTTTCTCCATTTTTTACAACTTCATATGAAGTTTTCCCATCTTTTATTTCTACATCTTTCGCATAAATTTGAGCATCTTCTGATTCCAAACTGTACCAAGCTACATTTTTATTCGTAAATTTCAAATGTTCTTTTTCTACAGTATCTTTACACAAAAGAACCAATCTTTCTGTACTATCAATAAATTGCTCAAATGATTTTTTAATATTTTCAAAAGTACCGTGATGTTCCAAGTGATCAGGCTCAACATTTGTTACTACCGCATATTTAGGTTTTATGAACAAGAATGAGTTATCACTTTCATCAGCTTCTGCTACGAAATATTCTGAATTTCCAATTTTACTATTACTGTGAATTTCAGGAATTATCCCTCCAACTACGATAAATGGCTCTTTTTCTAATAAAGCAACACTCATCATTGAACTTGTTGTTGTTTTTTTCCGTGAGTTCCAGCTACTGCGATTCCATCAAATCTATTCATTATTTCAGCAAGTAACTGTCCTCTTTTTTTATCATTGTAATATTATTTTTCAACTGCATATTTGTACTCTGGATTAGTTTTTCTAATTGCTGTCGAATATACGAATACATCAATATCTTTTCCTTTCATATTTTCTTCCACTTGACCGATGTACACTTTAACACCCATTGCTTCTAATTCATCTGTTATAGGTTTTCTATCAATATCTGATCCGTAAACTTCATATCCCATCTTTTTGCAAGTATTTTTTTGCAAGTCCACTCATTCAATCCCATTTATTCCACTAAAATAAATACTTTTTTTATTTCTGCTAACATCTTTCCTCCACTTCCCTTATATTTCCATCTCTTTTAATATTATATTTGCTGCATTTCCTTTTTTCAATGTTTTTGCGTTACTGCTCATAAAATCCAATATGCTATCTTGTTTTACAAGTTCCAATGCTTCTTCTAATGCTTTATCCACTTCTTCATTTGAAAATATTTTCGCCGCATCAGCATATTCTAAAACATCTGCATTTTCCTTTTGTCCAACAAAATCATATGGTATCAATATTGCTGGTTTTTCCAACTCAATCAATTCAGAAATCGTTGAAGCTCCAGCACGACAAATTACTAAATCTACAGCTGCCATAAGATCAGCCGCATTATCAAAATACGGTTTTACTACTGCACTTCCAAAATTTCTCATTCTATATGTCGCCTGTTCAAAATTATCCTTCCCAGTCGCCCAGAATAATCTAATATCTTTATCATTTACAATTTTTATCCCATTTTTTTGAAATAGCCTCATTTATATTTTTGGCTCCTAAACTTCCACCAATTACCAAAAATCCCTTTTTCATTATCTTTTTATATCTAATTTTTTTCTCTTCATTTTTTTATTTTTTTCGTATAAAATTCTTCCCTCAATGGATTTCCAGTCACTACAAATTTACTTCTATATTTTTTTCTGGTATATTTGGCAATGTATTTTTCAAAAGCAATAAAAAAACTTTTTTTGCCATTTTATAAAAAAATATTTATTTGCTTGACCCATTGTACAGTTTTTGCTCTTGCAAATAATACGGTATTTTTTTAGCACAATCGCTGCCAATAACACCGGTATTGTTATATAATTTCCAAATCCGATTATTTCAGTCGGTTTTTTTCTTTTTTTAATAATTTTATTGTTTGAAATGTCGCTTTTTATCATTTTTTTATTAAAGAAGATGGTGATTTCAACGGAAACACATCTAATCCAATAAATCTAAAATTTTTCTTTTTGGAACTAAATCTTTTTCCATTCTATGTTTAGTCCCTATAAACAACACTTCTCCACCTTTTTTTCTCTAACCTTTTTTTCGCTATAGACAAAGCTGGATAAATATGACCTCCAGTCCCTCCTGTTGTAAAAAAACTACTTTTTTTCATCTAAATATTCTCCATTCAATTTATTTTTTTACATCTCATATTCAAACTCTTCTATTGTCTCTTCTTCCTGTTCATATATTGATTTTTATTATATTATAAACAATTCCCCAAAGAAATCATCAATGCAATCGTTGTACTTCCTCCGTAACTCATAAGAGGTAAAGGAATTCCTGTCGATGGTATTAGTCCACTTACAACTCCAATATTTCCTATTATTTGTGTTGAAATCATTACTAATATTCCTGTTAAAAATATATTTTTGCAAAAAAATCTCTTGCTTTAGCTATTGTTATAATAATAACTATAACCAAAGCTAGATACAATGCTATTAAAAGTAATACTCCAATAAATCCCATTTCTTCAGAATAACCTGAAAAAAATATAATCTGTATGAATTTCTGGCAAGAAATAATATTTCTGAATACTACCCCCATAGCCTCTTCCAAGAAATTTTTCCACTTCCGATCGCTATCAATGACTGTTTTGTTTGATAAGGTGGTTCTGACTTCAATGTTATATTAGCAATGAAATCTTGAATTCTTTTAGAACGATACCCAGCCTGTATAGCTATATCAAATGCTCCAAAAAAACCTACTCCAGTAATCACTGAAAACCATCCTAAATTAAATCCTGAAACAAATAATAATACAAATCCCTAAAATGAAATATTTGCAACATTGAACTAAACGATTTTTTTCAAAAAAAGTATTAGTATTAAATACAGTCCAGTATATAATCCTACTCCTTTTTAATAATGATAAATCACGCATTTTTTTAAATTTTTATTTTATTTCTATATTTTTTTACTCGATTTTTGAAATCCTATCAATACACCCAGCCAAAGCTAAAATCAAAAAAATATTTTTTTGCAAATTCTGATGGTTGAACACGTATTGGACCCTAATTGAAACCATCTTTTTCGCACCATTTACACTTTGTCCAATAACTAATACAGCAACCAATAATATCGCTCCAATAGAATACAATCCATTACTAAACCATTTTTTTCTATATTTTTTTATAATCTATTTTAGAAACGCCAAAAAAATACTATTATCCCTAATACAAACCACATTCCTTGCAGATTTACAAAATGTAACGCATCTTTTCCCATTACTATCTGAAAGTGATCTTGGAGAACTTAAACTAGCTAACGTAATAATGCTCAATGCCATAAGCAATAAAATCACTATAATGAAAACTGTTCCTAAATCTTTCCTATTTTTTTCAACTTTATTATCACACCACCTTAATTCCAAACCCCAAATTTTTTTAATAAATTTAAGTACATTCTTCTAAATTTCCTAAAATTTTTAACTGTTAATTCCTTAAATACTTTTTCCTCTATGTTCAAAACTTCTAAATTGGCAAAAACTTGAAGTTGCTGGTGAAAACAATATTGTTTGATCTTTTTCAAAATCCTCATTTTTCTTTTATATAATTCAACACATTTTCCAATGTTTCTAAAATTTTTTTATAATTTTTTTATAATTTATTTTTTTCCATATCATCTATCAACAACGGTGCATTATCTCCTATCAAATACACTCTTTCCACCTTTTCAGCTATTCTTTTTACCAATTCCGTATTATCAATTTTCTTGTCATCTCCGCCTAAAATCATAATAATATCATTATTAAACGAATCAATCGCTTTTAAAGTCGATTCCACATTTGTACCTTTAGAATCATTAATAAATGTCGTATTCCCTTTCACAAAAAAGTTTTCCAATCTGTGTTCCAATGCTTTCGTACTACTTAAAAATTCAACAACTTTTTCATCAGGAACTTTCACAATCGTCGCTACTCCTATCAAAAATAGCATATTTTCCAAATTGTGCACTCCTTTTAATGCTAAATCTTCAACTTTTATTAAAAATCTAGATTTTTCTAAAATTTCGCTCTCACTTAAATTTTCAGCTCTATCTGCCAAATCATTCATAATACGAATTTCATCATTATACACAAAAATGTTACCTTTTTTCTCTTTACTCAAATACACATTTTTAGCTTTCATCAATGATTTTATTTCTTCTCTTTCCGCCAATCCCAAAAATACTGGATCATCAAGATTAATCAAAGCAAAATCATCTTCAGTCTGTTTACTAAAAATGTTAAATTTTTGTAATGTAATAATCTTCAACTGTTTTATATCTAGTCAAATGATCTGGAGTCAAATTAATAATTCCAGCTATATTTGAATGAATTCGAGGATTATTTTCCAATTGATAACTACTTAATTCTAACACTACATACTCTAATGGTTCCTCATCTGCAACCAATTTCGCAAACGAAAATCCTGCATTTCCAGCTAATCTAGCCTTATACCCTGCAAAATCCAATAACTCATAAATTTTAGTAGCTGTTGTTGTTTTACCATTTGTACCTGTTATAGAAAAAACTTTAATATTTTTATCCATATATTTGTAAGCTAAATCAATTTCAGAGATCACTTGCACATTTTTTTCCTTCGCCACTTGTAACAATTCTGCTTTTCCAAGGAATTCCTGGACTTTTAACAATAAACTCTATTTTTTTCATTGTTCAAAAATTTCAATTCCCTCTTTTGAAGTTTTTTTGCCACTTTGTCATCTATTAAATATACTTCGTAACCTTTCTTTTCTAGTAATTCTTTTTGCTCCTAAACCACTCAATCCTGCTCCAAATACTAAAGCTTTTTCCATTTTTCTTTCCTTTCTACAATTCTGAGTTATTCATTTTTCATTATTTTTATACAAACTCTTTCTAATATTATACCAACAAAATCCGATTTTTCCAAAAATTACATTTTAGAATTATCTCAATTTCAATACTACAAATGTCAACAAACAAGTCAATATCGACACAATCCAAAATCTAATTGTAACTTTTGTTTCTGGCAATCCCAACAACTCAAAGTGATGATGAATAGGTGCCATTTTAAATACCCTTTTCCCAAAAGTTTTATAATGCCAAACCTGGATCATTACTGATAATGCCTCCATTATGAAAATAAATCCAGCCACTGGTAACAACAATTCTTGTTTTATAAAAATTACAATAATTCCCAAAATTCCACCTAACGTCAAAGAACCAGTATCTCCCATAAACACTTGTGCTGGATAGAAATTATACCATAAGAACCCTGTCAATGCTCCAATCACTGAAGCAAGATAAACACAAATTTCAGCAGAATCTTTTACATGATACAAATTCAAATATTTCGCATATTCATAATGCCCTGTCAAATATGTAATTATAAATAATGTTATACTAACAACAATTATTGGACCACTTACCAATCCATCCAATCCATCTGTTAAATTCACTGCATTTGAAGACCCAATAATTACAAGTGCCATAAACACGAAGAATAACACTGGTGTTATATAAAAATACGAATTTTTTTAAACACTGGGTTTACTATCGAAAAATCAATTTCTTTATTTATTAATCCAAATTTATATACGAAGAAAAAAACGTTAATGCTGTTATTATTAATTGTCCTGCAATTTTTTTCTTTCCAGACAACCCATTTTTATTCCGTGTTAACTTCAAATAATCATCATAAAAACCAATTGTTGTAAACAAAATTGTTATAATAAATAAAAATACAATAAACTTATTCGTAAAATTCCCTGCTATCAATGTCGCAAAACAATATCGCACCAATAATCAACAAACCACCCATTGTCGGTGTTCCTGATTTATCAAAAATGTGATTTAGGTCCCTACCTCTCTAGCAGTATCTCCATATTTTTTTCACCTTCAACCATTGTATAAACGGTTTTCCTAAAATTAACATAAACAAAAACGCTACTATAAACGCTGTCGACGCTCTAAACATTATCGATTTAAAAACCCTCAACGTTCCAAAATTGTTTTATAAACAAACTTTGTATCAAATATAACATTATCTTTTTCTCCTTCTCAACTTAATTTCAAAATACTTCGTTTATTCTATTACCTCTTCTAGTTTCATTCCACGTGAACCTTTTATAAGAACTACTTTTTTTATCTTTTTATCTCATTTATTCTAGCTTTTTATCGCTTTTTTTATCACTAAAATGTTCTACTTCTTTACCTTTTTAAATTCCCATTTTCCATATTTTCTTTTTACTTTATCATATAAGCTTCTCATTCTCTCACCATACAAATAAAGTTTATCAAATTTTGTTTTTTTCAATTGTATAATAAATATTTTTGATGTAATTCTAACTCTCTATCTCCCAATTCAAGCATATCCGCTAAAACTAGAACTTTCACATCTCCATCATTATAGATTTTTTTGAAAAAGTTTCTAAAGATTTTTTTCCATAGACATTGGACTTGCATTATATGCATCATTTATATAAGTTGTAGTTCCTTTTTTTCAATTATTTGGAATCTCATATTAGTTAAAAGCTATACTTTTTTTATAGCCTCTTCAATATACTTATCTTCCATTCCGAATTGTTTAACAACCGCAATCGCCATTGTTAAATTTAATATGTTATGTTCTCCCAAGATGTTTGTTTCATAATTTCTTTCAACAGTTTTTCCACATTTTTGTCCAAAATATTTCAGACTAAATTTCGTTCCACTCTCATTAAATCTAATATCACCGTAATAAAAAAATCACGAGTTTTATCTTTAAATTGATTTTTCTTTTTAAACTCAGCGCTTTTACCAAATTTATTCCATCAACAGTTAAATTCTTCAAATAAAAATCATCACCATTAATAATAATAGCATTTTTCACATAAGGCACCAATTCCGTTTTTGCCTTAAATACATTTTCTTTCGTCTTCAAAAATTCCAAATGCGATTCTCCAATATTTGTAATCACTCCCACATCAGGATTTGAAATTTTCCCTAACAAATCTATTTCTCCAAAACCGCTCATTCCCATTTCAAGAATCATAAACTCATCAGATTCCTCTGCACGCAACAAAGTGAAGGGTAGTCCAATATGGTTATTATAATTCCCTTCTGTCTTTTTACCTTTATATTTAGTTGACATTAATTGATAAATCATATCTTTCACGGTTGTTTTCCCGTTACTTCCCGTTATACCAATTACTTTTAAATCTTTCAAATTTTCACGCCACTTTTTAGCATATTCTTGCAAAAATTCTACACTATCTTGCACCCAAAAAGCTTTTTTCCTATATTTCCCCTCTATCTCTAGATCCTTTCTTTATCATAAACAACTACAGCACCCTTTTCCAGAGCCTCGTTTACAAAATTATTTCCACCTCTTATCGCAACAAATAAATCATCTTTCTCAACTTCTTGCGAATTCATACAAACTCTTTTTTTATCTTAATTTCATTTTCATCAAAATCAATATTTTTTTCTCTAAAAAAATATTGCAAAATACTTTACTTTTTATTCATAAATTTTTTTCTCCAAATTATACTTAATCATATTGTACGATTATATCACTAGATACATAATTTTTTTCAATGTTTTTTTATTCTTCGAGAATTATATTATAATACTAAGGATTTTTAAAATTTATTTATACAAAGAAATATCTTTTTATTATAAAAAAATACATTAAATACAAATTCTAAAAAAATATTATTTCTAGTCTTGTTTTTTTCTCCCAAAATCATAATATAATAATTAAAAAAATCTTTAAGGAGGAAAAAAATGCCAATAGCCCATAAATTTAGCTATTTCAGTGCAATTCACATTGAAACTTTTATTGTCTCGATAATTCTTTTGCACTATTTTTATTTTTTTATACCAAAAAAATTTTTTTAAAAAAACATCAATTTGAAATACTACAATATTTTTTTAGGAATACTTGCAATTGTTTCTAAAATAGTTGATTCTATTTTTTTAGAGTAGTTTCTGAACACGAACCTGTTTACAATGTATTTTTTTAATACATCTATGTAATTTTGCCGTTTTTATTCGCAGGACTGTATTTGATTTTTTTAGAACTGCATATTTATTTAATACAGCATATTTTTTAAGTTTTGGAGCTGTCCTTGCTTTATTACTTCCTGGTGTTACAGTCTATTATCGTCCACTTTACGTGCATATTTTCATGTTCGGACACGCTCTAATAGTTCTCACTCCAATAATAGGCTTCGTATACAACAAAGATAAAATCACAAAAAAAGGCTACATCCAAGCAAGTATAACATTAATCGGCCTTTTTATCTATGCCGCCATTTACAACCTATTTTTCCCTGTAAATGCAATGTTTTTAAGAAGTTATATCGCACCTTTTGTCAGTTTCATTAAACCACTTTGGCTTTATAGAGTTGTATTAATTGTAACAATGTTATTTATTATGTATTTGATGTACTTGCCATTTTCAAGAAAAAAAACTCACTATCCAAACTAGAATAGTGAGAAAAAACACTGTACTACATAGCATTATTTTTGAATTAAATGGTCGAGATTTAACTCAAATCTTGTTTATTATATACTAAATTTCATTATTTGTATATTTTTTTCTATTGATTTTTTAAAGGTATTATATAATTAATTAGTAAATAGAAATGCGTTCATTACAAACAAATAGGTCGATTTAAAGGAAGTTGCAAAAACTTCCTTTTTTTATTTTAGAAAAACAAAAATGTGGAACTTAAAATTCCACATTTTTTTATTTATAATTTTTTTCCTATTTTTTTCTGAAATAGCTGCTACACCTGGTAATACTTTACCTTCTAAGTATTCCATTGAAGCTCCTCCACCAGTTGAAATGTGAGAGAATTTATCAGCAAATCCTAATTGAATTGCTGCTGCTGCAGAGTCTCCTCCACCGATAATTGTTTTAGCATCTTTCAATTCAGCGATTGCTTTACAAACACCAATTGTTCCGTTAGCATAGTTAGACATTTCGAATACTCCCATAGGTCCGTTCCATACTACAGTTTTAGCACCTTCTAAAGCTTTTTTGAATAATTCTACAGATTTTTCACCTATATCTAATCCCATCCATCCATCTTCAATGTCATCCACTGAAACTGTTTTTAAATGGTACATCGTTATTGAATTCTTGAGCTACAACAGCATCTACTGGTAACAATAATTCAACACCTTTTTGTTTTTTTGCTTTTTTTCGATTAATGATTTAGCTAAATCTACTTTATCAGCTTCTAATAATGAAGAACCTGTATTTTTTCCTAATGCTTTTAAGAAAGTGAAACATCATTCCTCCACCGATAATTACTTTATCAGCTTTTTCTAATAAGTTATCAATAACTCCAATTTTATCAGAAACTTTTGCTCCTCCTAAAATAGCTACTAATGGTCTTTCAGGATTATCAACAGCTCCTCCGATGAATTTAATTTCTTTTTCAATTAAGAATCCAACTGCTGATTCTTTGATATTTGAAGCAATTCCTACATTTGAAGCGTGTGCTCTATGAGCAGTTCCGAATGCATCATTTACGAATACATCTCCTAAAGAAGCCCAATATTTTCCTAATTCAGGATCATTTTTAGATTCTTTTTTACCATCTAAATCTTCAAATCTAGTGTTTTCAAACATTAAAATTTCTCCTGGTTTCAATTCAGCAACTGCTTTTTCCAATTCTGGTCCTCTTGTTACAGGTACAAATTTAACTGGTTTTTCCTAATTTTTCAGCTAATACTTTAGCAACTGGTGCCAATGTTTTTGAAACTTTGTCTTCTTCAGTTTTAACTTTTCCTAAGTGAGAAAAAGCAATAACTGCTCCACCATTGTCCAAAATATAGTTTAATGTAGGCAATGCAGCAGTAATTCTGTTATCATTCCCAACAACTCCGTCTTTTTATAGGTACATTAAAGTCAACTCTTACTAAAAACTTTTTTTACCTTTTTACATCTAAATCTTTTTAATGTTTTTTTAGCCATTTTTTCCTCCTAAAATATTTACAATCCCAACTTATTAAAAAAATCAGAATCTCTTTAAATTCCACGTTAATTATACCACTCTTTAAGTTCATTTTCAAGTTATTTATTTCTCATTTTTGTTAATTCCCATTGAAAAATCTTTTATATAAAATAAGGAAATTTCTGTATTGTCTTAATAAACGAATTCTTAAAGTAATAAAAAGAGAGCTTACTTGGCGGTTAGCTCTCTTTTTGTCATACATCATGATTTTATATAATAATTATATCATGAATCTTATCAAAACTACAATCATTATTTATTTACTTTTTAACATCTGCTTTATTGAAATTAATTTTACTTCCAACTGCTCTAAGTGTAACATTTTTCTATTTTTAGGATCTACCAAATACATTGCCAACTCATAGTACAATCCTGAATACACAAAATCATTAGCTAATATTTTTTTCAGCTTTTTTTCTAAAGTCTGCATTCTTTTTCATTATCAGTAATAACTTTTTCCTTCTTCTATCAATTTATCGTATTCTGGATTTTTTTATTTTTTTGCAATATTCAATCCATTTGAAGCAAAAATTTCCAAATATGTCATTGCATCAGCATAATCAGGCCCCCAAACAGATCTTATAATTTCAAAGTTTCCTTCTTTACCTCTTGATAATCTTTCTTTATAAGTCAATACTTCCACTTGAACATCTATTCCTAATTTCTCTTTCCATTGAGATTGATAAAACTCAGCTTCTCTTTTTCCTGTTCCTTTCTCATCTACAGTTAATGTCAAATGGACTTTATCAGGTGTCAATCCTTCTTCTTTCAAACCTTCATCAAACAATTTTTTTACATCTACATTTTTGTATGCCGCATACAAATCTCCATTTTCTTCTCTAAATTCTTTAGAAATTCCTCTCATTTGGTCAGCTACAACTCCAGTAGTCTTTTACTCCACCACCGTTTAAAACTTTTTTTCTACCAAATCATCCCTGTTAATTGCCAAAGCCAATGCTTCCCTAACTTTTTTTGCTTTTTTTAAGGCAGGAATCTTTTGATTAAATGCTAGATAGTAAAGTCTTCCATTTGAAACTTTTTCTTAGCTCTGGTTTTTCCTTTAAATTCAGCACTTTTTTTCTATAGAAGCTCTAGTAACTCCAAGCTCTTTATTTTTAAACAAATTTGTTGCTGTATCAAAATCAGGCACCATTAAAGCCGTTATTTGATTGATTTTTATATTTCCAGCATTCCAGTAATTTGGATTTTTTTCTAGAACCACTTTATTATCATGAACCCATTTTTTTATGAGTATACGGTCCATTATAAACAGATTTATCAGCTTCTGAAGCATACTTATCCTTATTTGCAGCTAATGCCTTTTTCATTTACAGGAAAATATATCGGCATTACTAAAGTTTTTCCAAAATATGCTGCCGGTTTCGATAAAGTAAATTCTATCGTATAGTCATCCTTAACTTTTACTCCAACTTGATTAAAATCTTTTATTTTCCCAGTATTATAATCCTCAGCCCCTTTAATGTAGTAAGTTATAAATGCATATTCTGAAGATGTTTCAGGATCTATCCCTCTTTTTATAGCATTATAGTAATCTTGAGCTTTTATTGGATCTCCATTCGACCATTTCAAATTTTTTCTAAGAGTCAATGTCCAAACTTTTCCATCATCTGAAACCTTCCAGCTTTCCGCACTCGCTGGTACAATTTCATTTTTCTCATTTAATCTAAGCAATCCTTCATAAGCCATATCTGTAATAATAAATCCTCCCATATCACTAGTCAGCTGAGGATCTAAAGAGTTGGGTTCCGCTTCCATATTAAATGATATACTTTTTCCTCCTACACCTGATTTTCCACAAGATAATAAACCTAAAATTAACATCATAGCTAAAAATAGCTTTTTCATAACATCACACCTTTCAATATTTTTTTCAATAAATAAGTGTACATTATTTTTTTCAATTAGTCAAATATATAATATCTAGTTAAAACATTAATAAAAAAATATAATAAAAAGAGCAGTAAAACCAAAGTTCTACTACTCTTACTTCTATTAAGCTATTTCTAAACTCAAACATTTTTCATTAGTAAATCGCTCTAAATCCGATTCCACCTCTGATATTACTTCCTTTAGTGTCATATCCTAAGTTTGCTGTTACTCCGAATCTAGTGTTATCTACACCGATGTTCAAGTCAAATTTACCGCTTCCTCTTCTGTCTTCTTTTTCTCCTCTGATTCCGAACCAGTCAGCATCTGTAAATCTTACTCTTGCTACATTTTTACCATCTGCAACTCTTCCTAATTCGTTTTCATAAGCAGCTGTCAATCCAACAGATAATTGCGTTCTTACAGCCATTGGTTGAACGTATTTGAATTCCATTCCAACTTCTGGTTTAACTGAGAAGTAGTCATTTCCTTTTACTTCCAATCTAACTTCTCCGTCATCTTCTTTTATGTTATTAAATCTTCCATATTCCATTTTCAACGCACCATATGGTCTCAAATGAGTTCTTTCAGACATTCTAATATCATATCCTAAATCTGTTTTAAACGCAGCACCATAAGAAGTATAACTTCCTTTAGCACCAAATACATCGTCAACAACTAAGAATCTACGTTTCATTTCATTTCTACCTGCAAAAACATCTCCTGCAATTGTCCATCTCAATGAACCATTGTGATCCATGTAAGGTGACATTGTTTTAAAGATTCCTGCTTTTACCATAGTTTGATTTTCTCTAGATCCACCGATGTCTTTGAATTTGAATCTGTTATTAACAGCTCCTGCATACCATCCAGAAGAATTTCCTAATTTAAGTGTTTCATCTTCATGAACATAAGCTACTCCATAAGCATTACTTGTATAATCAATGATTCCAGCTGTATCAGTATTGTATTCATTTCTCATACCAAATACTTTAATTTTTGTTATTTTGTTTAGAAGGATTTCTCCAATCATTACGTAAGTATTTGAATTCTTTATCCAACAAGCTTCCAGTTTCGTTGATTCTTTGTTGAACGTTTCCATATTGGTGTCCCATCATTTCGTCTGTTGCTTGATAGAATAATGCTTCTTCGTTCTTACCAATTTCATTCAATTTATTGAATAATTGTTTTTCTCTAGCTCCTCTATCTCCGTACCAGTCAACTCCATATCTGTCGTCTAATCCATGTAAGAAGTTGTAAGTATCAGTACTATTTACTGGTGTTGTTTCATTTCCAGCAAATTCTGTATAAGGTAATTTAGCTAATACAACTGATCCTAATTGACCATTAGAATATAATGGTGTTGCCATCCAAGTTAATGATCCACCATAAGCGTTCCATGTTACTCCTGGATTTGCATCCATCATTTGAATATATGGATTTAATACTGCTCCTGAAACTACGATATTTTTACTATTTGTAGTTCTAGCAGCTTCTGTACCAATAATCAAGTCTGCTTCATCTGTTATCAATCCTAAGTTACCTGAAATTGGATTAGTTGAACCTAATGTATCAATATAAATTCCTAATGATGTAGGTGAAGGTCCTGCTGGTCCTTGTGGATTATTAATTACCACATGTTCAGGTGATACTATACTTGATATAGTTCCATGATCTATTGTTGTAACTGTAGTTGTTGCTGGTGTTGCTCCTGTTGGTGCATTTATTGAAATTCCACCTGCTGTTTTTGATGTAGGTTTTGAAGTTGGATCAAATGATTCAGTTGCTCCACTTCCTAAAGTAATTGTACCATAGTTTTTAATTACCCCACCAGTTGCTTTAAACATCGCATATCCTTCTGGTGAATTAATATTAATTGTACCATTATTTGTCAATTCAGCTTTATGTTGAACAACTACACCAACTGCTCCTGTTGGAGTTCCTACTGTTGTAATTGTACCATTATTTACCCCTTTAGCTCCATGGTCTAAGTAAATACCCATTCCACGATCTCCAGCGATATTAATTGTACCAGCATTTTCAGCTTGTGCATTAGCTCCATCAGCGAATAATCCAATACCATCTGCTCCTACTGTAATTACTCCTGAACCACTATTTACTACTTTTCCTGTAGTTGTAGCCATACCGATAGCATAATTTTTATTTCCTGTATCTGAATTTCCAACAACTATTGTAGCATTATTTGTAGCTATACCATTTCCTGTATTCAAAATACCAACACTTTGATCACCTAAAGTAAAGTTTGCATTATTTACAATTGTACCTGGTGAAGATATTCCGTAAATTCCTACTCCTGAAGGATTATTCAAGGCAACATTATTTGTAATATTTGTTGTCGGATTATTTGAATAGAAGTATGTTGAACCATTTCCTAATGTTACAGTTGCCGCTGCATTATTAGTATAGTTAAATGGACTACTTCCAATTGCAACTATTCCATAAGAGTTATCTCCTACATTTATTGAACCACTATTAAAGTTTAAAGTTCCTCCATCTTCAAGGAAAATACCAGTCGCATCATTATTTCCTACTGTAATTGTTCCTGTATGATTTACAGTAGATGGTCCTGTAGATAATTTCTTAGAATAAATTCCAATTCCGTTATCTCCAGTTGTGATTTGTCCTGAGTTATCAATATTATATCCATAAACACCGATTGAATTATTTCCTGCTGTTATATTTTCCCAGATCCCATGAATTTGTCAACATTTACACTTTCAACTGCTGTATAAATTCCAACGTTAGGATTTGAAGTCAAACTACTTGAACTTTCCTAAATTAATTTGACATTTATTTTCATATTCTATAGTTACTTCCAAGTCCAAATATTCCCTACTGAACCTTCTCCAACTAAATTAATTTTGACCATTTGTATCATTTGTTACTCTTACATCAGTATTTCCTGCTCCTGTCCCTTTGTAAGTAATACCTATAGATTTACCAGCACTTGCAATTGTTCCCATCATTTCTTACAGAACCTTTAGTATTTGCTGCTGTTTTACCAGTTGCTGTATCTCCTTCTGAATATATTCCTGTAGAATTATTACCTAAATTAATTGTTCCTAAATTTTCTAACAATGAATCATCTGTTCCATACATTGCTGAAGAACTGTCTCCCATATTTATAGTTCCAGTTGTATCATTTTTTTAATTCACCGAAATTTTAGCATATATTCCTGTAGAAGTATTTCCGATAATGAAATTGTTCCCTATATTTTTTAATATAACTTTATTTCTAGGGTTAGGATAAGTTCCATTACCATCATTCTTTTTGAGCCATTGCTACTTGTCCATCTTGTGTACCTGTTATTATATTACTATTATTATTATCTATTGATGAATTAGCAATTTCTAATCTATTATACGGATCTGTAGGAATATCTAAATTAATATTTTTGATCTAAGTTTAACTTACTTAAATATAACATAAATGTTTTATAATCTGTACCTACAGGAGTTGTTCCTAATCCAGTTATTAATCCTGCTCCATGTGTTTCATGTAAATTCATTTCTACATTTTGAGCTATAAATAATCTCGAACCTGGTGCCATATTTAATGTTAAATTACTCATATTATTAAATCTAGATGTTGCCCAAGAACCAATTGTACCAGCATTAAATGTTGCATATCCTGGTCCTGCACCTCTATACAAGAATGCTGTACCTCTTGAATTTGAATCAGTTCCTCCTGCAATATTCGCTATAACTGGACTAGTAAAGTTTATTACTCCTGTATCATCTGTATAGAAAGCTAATGATTTTTGTCCTGTTTCTATAGTTGTTCCATTTAATTTAATAGTAGCTCCTGGAGTACCAGATGAAGTACGACCTTTAGCATATACATTAAATGCTCCATTTTTAGCTTCTATTTTACCACCTGTCATATCTAAAGTACTTCCAGCTGTTGAAAAGACTCCAACTGAAGCACTACCATCAACAGTTATACTTCCTGTTCCTGTATGTGTTATATCTCCTCCTATAGCAGCTAAACCTACAGCTCCTTCAGTTCCATTTTGTTTTCCATCAAATGTTATTTTTCCTGTATTTGTAACACTTCCTGCTTTAGCAACTATACCTTTTATTCCTTCTCCACTTGCATTAATTTCTCCAGTGTTAGTAACAGTACCTGTACCATTTATAAACATTCCAACTGAACTCTTAGTGTTACTCATATTTATTTTTGCACCATTAGTCAAAGTTCCTGTTGATTTTTTGAATATTCCAATACTTCCATCTCCACCAGTAATATCTAAAGTATTATCTTTACCAGCTTGATTTTGAGCATTTATAACAACATTCGCATTTCCATGTGCTGCATCAATATACACTAATGTATTTTTGGAACCATCAGAAGTTATATTTGTATCTCCTATAGTAAAGGTACTTCCATGATCAAAATATAATCCAACATTGTTACTTCCATGCAAATTCATATCTAAAATAGATTCTCTTGAAGTTGTTGGAATTGTAGTTGTTATGTTATCAGCAGTTGAGTGATTAAATGTTGCAAATCCTCCTTCTAGTTTAGCATTTTCCTGCAAAATAACACCAACTGAATTTTTTCCAGTTATCTCAAGCGGATTATTAAATAATATTTCTGCTCCATTATGATCATGTGTATTAACAACTACTGCTTTTTCTCCATCTCCAGCTAATTCTATCGAACCATCATTTATAATACTGAAACCTCCATAAGTTCCTTTGCGGATTTTTGAATTAAAGCAAATACATCCTTAGTCCCTTGTAATTTAATACTTCCCGTATTATTAAAGAATTGTATTCTCTCTACTCCTCCTCCTGCTCCATTTGAACCAACATTTAAAGCTACCCAAACGTAATTTTCATTACTCGTTGGGGTTGTTTCAATACTTCCACCATTTATAAAACCTATATTTGCATTTCTACTAGTTCCTCCATGATATTGAGAAGCCCATACAAGAAGATGATCTCCATCTACATTTATTTTCGTACCAGATAATCTCCATACAGGTTCTTCTGTATTAGTTTCTCCATGCCCATCTGTATGGAATAACCATCTTTTTTTATAATTTGGATCTCCTGAACCATGATAATTAATAGTTGCATTTTTTATATCAATTACTTGTCCACCAACTAGTTTCATTGCAGCCCATGTAGTTTGATTATCCATATTAAATGATACCTTTGTACTAGGTCCTGTCACAGATCCACTATTACTTCCATTACTTGTCACACTCGTATAATAATGAAAATTATTAGTTCCCGAACCACTTCTTCCAGTTAACTTTGCATCTGTTACCTTTAAATTAAATTTAGTGTTTTGGGTATCCATATCTATTGTCCCACCATCAATCATAATTTGACTCATTGTTGCTACAGATCCATTAGAATTTACCCATTGTGCATCACTATTTGCAGAACCATCAGGTTGAATTGGATTAATACTTATAGTAACTGTTTGTGGATCTTCTATTACTGGTTCTGTTGGATTAAAATCAATAGCATCTGGTAATTTAGGTGTCAAAGCAACAGGTGCAGGCACCGTAATAGCTCCCTTTACTAACTATTCTAGGTTTAATACTAGCAGATATTTCAAATGATACTGGTGGTTCTGGCACTGTTTTGTTACTTGCCAATCCGTATGAACCATATCCTTTTCTAGAGTTTGTTGAAGCTGACGAAGGATCACTACTTTGTGGTAAATATTGATACATTGAGCTTTCTTTAGAAATATATCTATTGTAAGCATTTGAATCTCTCTTCAACACACCCTCATAAGGATATTTCTCTTTCTTATCTCCACGACCTTTATAACTTCCATGCCAATCATTCAAGATTGTGTTAGCTCCATATTGCCAAGAGCTCCAAGGCGATTTAACTACGTGGTCTCCTTGTTCCATCAATTGAATTAATTCCAAGTTATAGTCTTTCATTAACTTGTCATTTTCAGTTTTAATTTTTCTAAATTGTTGTCTCATATCACCTATAGAAGTTGATATTTCTTGTCTTTGATTTTGGATTGCTTTATCTGTTGTCGATGTTTCTGCAAAAGATGTCAATCCTAATAAAGGAAATGCAAATAAAGCACTCTCTGTGTACTTAAATTCTTTGCATCTCTTCGCAAAAGCTTTTAAATCTTTCGCTAATTGTCTTAGTTCATTAGTCATATTACATTCTCCTAAATTTAATTTGTTTCAAATTTATATTTATTATAACTTTTTTTCAATTTTAGAATTTTTTTAAAATAATTTAATTTTGTCTGGAATTTAGAAACAAAAAAATAATTTAAGAGAAAAAAATTATTTTTCCTCTTAAATTATTATCTAAATTCTCGTTGTGCAATAACAGACAAAACCACTACTACAAAAGTAAAAGTGGCAGCTATTTAATTAAAATTATTTTTGTGCAAAAAATTCTAATTCTATTCTTCTATTCATTGCTCTACCTTCTTCGGTATCGTTAGAAGCCACAGGTTTTTTAGAACCTTCTCCAATAGTTTTCACTATTCTTTCTGGTGCCAATCCAAGTTCAACTAATTTTTCTTCCACATTTTCAGCCCTTCTTAATGAAAGTTCTGAGTTGTAAGATTCAGTCCCTTTTGAATCTGTATGCCCATATATCGCAACTTTATAATTCTTTTTCTCAATATAGTCTTTAAGTTTTTTTAATGTTCCTACATTTTCATCTTTTATAGTTGCGCTATTAAAATCAAATTTTAAACTATCCGTATCTAACACCATTATTTCAGCAGGATTTTGAGCTTTTGCCGTTTGATTTACAGCTAAATCATCACTTTGAGTCGCTCCTTCTACTTCAACTGCATTAGTTTTCATAGTGTCGTCTCTCAAGTTTGTTGTCGTAATTTTTTTAGCTGTTGTCGGTGCTGAAACTAACAGCATAGATAACATTGCTGCTACTCTTGACTTTCTTTCCATGCTTCCGCCTCTTTCTCAAGCGATTTATATTTTTGAGTACCTGGATTTGGTTTGTTTTCTCTTAAGTAATCTTCTACATGAGTTACTCTCGCTGTTGAATAATTTATTGCATTAGCATCTGTACATGAAATTGCTCCTAATGTTGCTAACGCCCCTAATAATACTAATTTTTTCATTTAATTCTCCTTTCGTTTTCGAACTTTTTTTATATTAAATTTTTTTATTTCATTAACTTTTTATAAATAATCCATAATCATATTATTATAATACCACATGTTTGGATCTATTTCAAATTTCTTATTTCATTTTATCTTGGATTTGATCCAATCTTTGTTCCATTTTTTTCTAAAATTTCATTATTTTTTTGTTGAATGTATCAATGTTGTTATTGATTTGAGTTACTCTTTTTTTAATTCTTTGAATTTCTACATCCATTTTTTTCGCTTTCAGTCATATTTTTTTCTTTAGCTTTCATTGCTTTAATTTCAGCTTTTTTTAGAATTAACTCTTTTTTTACTCTAGGTGTAGTACTTGTTGTTGTTCCAGTTACTTCCACTGGAGTTACTTCTACTGCTTGTTCAGCTTGTCTTTGTTTTTGCTACTTTTAATAATCTTTTGTATAGCCGCATCATTATTTGTTTTTTTGCTGCTGAATATGACAATTGACATACTGCTAAAACTGACAATGCTGCAATTCCAATAATTTTTTTCATTTTTCTTTTTCCTTTCATAACCAATTGGCTTTTTTTATTTTTTTACTTTAATTTATTATTTCTTTTTTTAGTTTTTTTACTGCTTTTTTTACTACTTTTTTTAGCACCTTTTTTTGTTAATGTCAACTTTTTTTAGAATTAGGTCTTCCTAATACATCATTATATCCACTAACTTCAACTTCTTCTCTCTTAACACTTCTTACTACTCTTTCATAAAAATCAACTTTATCAGCTGCTTTTTCTGAATTATATTGTAATCTTTCCATTGGAGTTTTTTTGGTTTTGGTGCTTCTTCTTTTTGATCTAAGTATTCGTCTACTGTCCCATCTGACATTTCTTTTTCTAGCTTCATCCATTGCTTTTTTTGAGCATCTTTAACTACTTTTTCTCTTTTTACTTTCACTGGTTCAGCTTTTTTTTTCAAATTTTTATAATAATCGTTTCTAGCTTCTTTTAATAAATCTTGTGCACTCGCTCCAAACATTTGAACTGAAGCAGCCAAGATTAATCCTAAAAAAATAAAGTTTTTTTCATTTTTTTATCTCCTCTTCTTCTTTTTTTATTTTTAACCCTACCTTCTCTTAAACATTAACACAAATTATTGCATTACTGATAAAAGAGTTTCCAATTCAGCGATTCTAGTTTGTTTTTGTACGATTGTTTTTTCTAAGTTTTTGTAATATTCATCGTAGTTTTTCAAGATTTTTTTGTATTCGTCTCTGTGCCATCTAACTTCTGAATCTTTTTTTCAATTTTTTTCTTGTAATTTTTCTTTTCCAATCAATTTATTTTTGCAAGTCTTCAACTTCTTTTTCCAATCTATCTTTTTCATTTTGGAATTCAGCTTTCTTTTGAGCTTCTTTTTGTAATAAATCATTAAATTTATTTTCAATTGCATTCAAACTTGATTCCAAACTGTTTGTGTTTGTATTTTTAGCTGGTGCAGAATATGACACTGAAGACAAAAGTGTCATTCCTACTAACATAAATAATGCCTTTTTCATTTTCTTCCTCCTATTAATTATATTAATTTTTTTAATTTTTTTCTTACACCGATCTTCCTAGCCGATGTCAATAGTTGCTTCTCCATTTTTGATTAAATTATACCATATCTTTAAGATTTTTTTCATAGTGTTTCCTAAAAACATTTTTTTAAAATTTTTTTCAAAAAAAGTGCTAGATAAAATCTAGCACCAGCAAATATTCATTTAATTATCTTAAAAGATTTCAATAATTCAAAGTTTTCTAAAACTTTTTGTTCTTTTTCGATTTCTTTAGAAATTTCTGCTTTTAATGATTTATATTGTGCTGCTTTTTCTTTGAATTCTTTATTGAAAATAGTTGTATCAACGTTAGCATCGATATCAGCTATTCTTTGATCAATTACTGAATCCATTTTTTGCAAGTTGTCCAATCTAGCTTGAGCTGCTTCAGCTTTTGCTTGTTCTTGAGCAAATTTTGCATTTTCCATTTGTTCCAATTTTTGTAATTGAGCTTCTAAGTTATTTAAGCTGCTTTCTACTGATGTAGGTGCTGCGAATGAAAAACTACTTAAAGCTAATACACCTAATAATACTGCTAATCTTTTTTTCATATTATTGTCCACTTCCTTCTTTTAATTGTAATATTGTGTTGTAGTTATCTACAGTTTTGCTTAAAGCGTTGATTTCTTGATCTAATGCTTTAACAACATTGTTGTATTCTTTAACTAAGCTAGAATATTGTTCTTTGAAGTATTTAGCGTTTGCTGCACCTTCAATTTTAGAAATTCTTTCTTCAATTTTAGCTTTCATTTGTTGTTTTTGTTCCAATTGTGCAGATGCTCTTTCTGCTGTTGCTCTTAATTTTGCAAATTCTGCATTTTCAGTTTCAACTAATTTAGCATAAGAAGCTTCTAAAGCATTGAATTTAGCTACTACATCACCAGATGTTTTAACTGGAGCTTTTTCAACTTTTCTAGCTGAGAATGAAACAGCACTTGCAAGAATAAATAATGTTACGATTTTTTTCATGTTCTTCCTCCCTAAATTTCTCTCTATTTTTTACTTCTAATCTTTTGTATATTATATATTATTTAATACTTATTGTCAATTCCTATTTTTAGTCACAACAAACCTATACTTTTTTTCATTAATTTTAATAAACAACTCGATTTTTTTAAAGGCTTTGAATGTATTTTTAAAAAAATTTCAAATTTGTTCTAATTTTATCTCTAAAATTCCAAAGACAAATTTTTTTCTATATTTTTTTATGTAAATTATAATTTTTTTATTTTTCATAATCAACTACTTATAATAAAACTACCTTAAAATTGAACTCTAAAAAAACTTTGACTATGTTAAAAAAATACGCTCCCAAATTTATGTCCGAAAACACAAATAAGTGACGTATTTCATAAATTAAGTCAATATCTAAATATCAAATTAAATTATTTAATTTTTAATGTTGTAGAATGCTTTTTTTACCTTCGTAAATAGCTTCATCTGCTAAATCATCTTCAATTCTTAATAATTGGTTATATTTAGCCATTCTATCTGTTCTTGAAGCAGATCCTGTTTTTAATTTGTCCTGCATTTGTAGCAACTGCGATATCAGCAATTGTATCATCTTCAGTTTCTCCTGATCTGTGAGATACTACTGCAGTGTATCCTGCTTTTTTTAGCCATTTTCGATAGCGTCTAATGTTTCAGTTAAAGTACCAATTTGGTTAACTTTGATTAAGATAGAGTTTGCGATTCCATTTGCAATTCCTTCAGCTAATCTCTTAGTATTAGTAACGAAATAAGTCATCTCCTACTAATTGAACATCTTTACCAATTGCATCAGTTAATTTTTTGAATCCGTCCCAGTCATCTTCAGCTAATCCATCTTCGATTGATACGATTGGATATTTAGAAGTTAATCCTTTATACCATTCGATCATTTCATCAGAATTTCTTACAACTCCACCTTCTCTTTTGAATGTATAAGTGTAAGATCCATCTTCATTTTTAGTTGCAAATTCAGATGAAGCAGCATCCATTGCGAATGTAACGTCTTCTCCTAATTTGTATCCAGCAGCTTCAACAGCTTGAGAAATTACATCTAAAGCTCCTTCAGTACCGTTAATGTTAGATGGTGCGTATCCACCTTCGTTTCCTACGTTAGTAGAATCTCCATTTGCTTTTAAGATTTTTCCTAAGTGGTGGAAAATTTCAGATCCCATTCTTAAAGCTTCTTTGTAAGTTTTAGCTCCTACTGGTTGTACCATGAATTCTTGAACGTCAACAGCTGAATCTGCGTGAGATCCTCCATTTAAGATGTTCATCATAGGTACTGGTAATTCTTTAGCATTTACTCCACCTAAGTATCTGTATAAAGGTATACCTAATTGGTTAGCTGCTGCTTTAGCTACTGCCAATGAAACACCTAAAATAGCGTTTGCTCCTAATCTTCCTTTGTTTGGAGTTCCGTCTAATGCGATCATAGCTTTATCAATAGAAACTTGATCTAAAGCGTCCATTCCAATAATTGCTTCAGCAATTTCAGTGTTTACGTTTTCAACTGCTTGTAAAACACCTTGTCCTAAGTATCTAGATTTGTCTCCGTCTCTTAATTCAACAGCTTCGTGAACTCCAGTAGATGCTCCTGATGGTACAGATGCTCTTCCCATAGCTCCACCTTCTAAGAATACTTCAACTTCTACAGTTGGATTCCCTCTTGAATCTAGTATCTCTCTTGCATAGATATCTTCAATTCTAGTCATTTGTAATTACCTCCATAAATTTTTTAATTTAATATATTTATATATTTACTCAACCAATTATATCACAATGTGAATATATTTTTCAAAAGAAAATTTCATTTTTTTAAAATTTATCAAATATTAATAATTATCAACTTTTTTTACTCCCATTATAAAAAAATACCTCAACTTTTTAAAAGTCAAAGTATTTTTTTAATATTCAACAATTTTTATTTCTATAATTTTCAAAAAAACTAAATACTCCTATAAATTATGCTCCTGCTTGAGTATTATCATCTTTCAATCCCATTTCTTTATTAGCATACTCAATTCCTAATTCCACTCTTATACGCTCTTTCACATCCTCAAATTTCACTTCTTTAAATGGAATTTCAGAAGTTTTTGTCAACAAGAAATATCCTTCATTTGAACCATAATCCAATATTTCATTAGTTTTCGCAGCAAATAATTTATTCGACAATTCTGGATTAGCTTTTCCTATTCCTGGAATTGGCTGATCTTTTGTCAAATCACTAAATTGCTCTTTAGTATCAAATTTATATTTATCTTGTTTTTCTATTTTATCCCAAGTTACTTTATTTGCCAACAATTCAGCTTTTAAATCTTGAACTTGTTTAGCAACTGCTTTTTTAGTTTCTTCTGATATTGTCGGAGTTATCAAAATATGACTAACTTTAGCAACATTAGGATTTTTGTGCATTTTTACCTTGAACATAAATTATGTGATATCCATATTCTGATTTTTACAGGACCCACAATTTCTCCTACTTTAGCATTATTAACAGCTTGTGCAAATTCTGGAACCAGTTTACTCAAATCAGTACTTTCTCCCAAACTTCCACCATTTTTAGCCGAACCTGGATCTTTACTAAATTGCTCTGCCTTTGCCGCAAAATTCTCTTTATTTGTAGTTTTCATAATTTCTTCAGCTTGTTTTTTCGCACTTTCAAAATCTTTTACTAGATGCCTTGTAATCTTGTCCCAACTACATATCCTGAAATAGTATTCTTTTTGATTATATTTATCTCTTCTAGAATTAAATCTATCCAATAATGCTTGTTCTGACGGTTTGTAACTATCAACTAAATAGTCATAATATTTTTTAGAATAATCACTTAACTCATCAATACCAACAAACTCTTTATCTGCTTTTATCCCAGCAGCTTTAGCTTTAGCCGCAATAGCAATAAATTTATCCAAATTTTGTTTAAAACTTTCTCTCAATTTTTGAACTTTTTCTTCTGAATATCCATCTGGTGTAGAAGTATAATCACTTAACAATTGTTCATTCAATGATGCTTTTGTATATTTATAACCATCTTTTTCGGCAACTACAGAATTTATTTGATCATATAATTTCTTAATTTCAGGATCTTTAATATCTATTTTAGCCTTTTTCTCTAGCTTTAAAAATATACGAACTCAACATCATTGTACCCTTTTTTTCATTATTTAACGCTTGTTCCAATCTTGGTTTCACTTCTTCATAAGGTCTTCCACCAAAACTTGCATATTTATATCTCTCATAAGCCTTTTTTTAATTCACTTTCATCAACTTTAGAAATTGAAGCTATTTTTATCTTGAATTTTTTTGTATCAATTCTTGTTCTTTAATAGTTTCTTTAAATTTATCAAAACTATATCCTCTACTTCTTATAGCCATCAAAAAGTTATTTTTCCCACCAGCTTGAGCATAATACTCTTGCATTTTCTTATCAACTTCACTGCCACTTATCTTAACATTCAAATCTTTAGCCGAAGAAAGCAACAAGTCTTTATTTATCAATAATTGCAACGTATATTCCTTCAATATTTCCTCAGGTATCTCTTTTAAATTAGAACCATCAGCTCCCATTTGAGCCAACTGCTGTTGTTTTTGCTGCAAACTAGCTCTCAAATTCTCTTTCAAACTTTCAACTTCCAAATTAAATTCATCTCTAGTAATTTTCTCTTTATTAACCGTTACTATCGCCTGTGTTTTATCTCCATGCTTTTTAGCATCCAACACATTATTTTTCAACGAAATAATCCCAGTTATCAACATCGATAACGCAAATCCAACAATCAAAATTATCGAAACAATTCTAATCGTCCCTTTATGATTTCTTATTCCCATTTTTCCTCTTCTCCATTCATTTTATTAAACCACCAATTTCCTCAAAACCTAAACCCCATTCACTCTCTAAAAATTCATCATTTACACAACTCCAAAAAGTTTAATGAACAAGGCCTTTATTGAGAATATCAATGTTCTGTTATTGTACCATATGTAACAATTTTTTTCAAACTTTTTATAAAATATAGGGACAGAGTAAAAAAATATAAAAAAATAAATAAGTTTTAATCATATTTTTTTAATTAACAAAAAAAGAGAAAACCAAATTACAATACGATCACTAAATCCTATTGAAATGTATTCCCCCTTTATGATTAAAAATACAAGATTTTTTTCTTCGATTATAAAAAAACTTTTTTAATATTTTTCTCTCTAAACTTTCATTGAGCAACAATTTAAAATATTTATCACAACGGCTTTTTGAAATACTGTTTAGAAAGTATATATGAAAAAAATTGATGATAACTTTATCTTTATTGAAAAAAATAATAAACTAATCCATAAATTATACTCAAAACTATTTAAAAATTATATAAAATTTGAGCGTAGAGTAAAAGGGTAAAATAGTCATAGCTTTTTGAATATCGTTTTAAAAGCAGTCTTTACTATATTAATAAAATTTACAAAATTACTAAATATTCTACAAATTATAAATAACTAAAAAAATCAACTCTTATTCAAAGAATTGATTTACAATAATATTAGTGAACTGCTCCCACTTCTAGAAACGGGAGACTTCTTGCTATCTTTTTGTTAAAGTTTTCTATTTAACATAAATTTTACAAATAAAAAAAGTTTGGCAATTTTCCTATTTTTCCCTAGACAGTTCTAAGTATCTTCGGCGTAAACAGACTTAACTACTGGGTTCGAAATGTAACCAGGTGTATCCCTGTCGCTATTGTCACCAAACTTAAAATTTAATAAAGACAATGAGAAATAAATAGTACGGTAAAAAGAATAATTAAAAAGCTTTCGTAATATTAGTACTGGTCAGCTAAATATATCTCTATACTTACACCTCCAGCCTATCACCACCTGTTCTCGATGGATACTAAAAGAACACTCATCTCAAAGTGGGCTTCTCACTTAGATGCTTTCAGCGATTATCCCTTCCAAACGTGACTACTCAGCCATGCCACTGGCGTGACAACTGATACATCAGAGGTTTGTCCATCCCGGTCCTCTCGTACTAAGGACAGATCTTTTCAATATTCTAGCGCCTGCAGTGGATAGGGACCGAACTGTCTCACGACGTTCTGAACCCAGCTCGCGTGCCTCTTTAATGGGCGAACAGCCCAACCCTTGGGACCTTCTCCAGCCCCAGGATGAGACGAGCCGACATCGAGGTGCCAAACACTTCCGTCGATATGGACTCTTGGGAAGTATCAGCCTGTTATCCCCGGGGTAGCTTTTATCCGTTGAGCGATGGCCCTTCCATTTGGAACCACCGGATCACTAACTCCTACTTTCGTACCTGCTCGACCCGTCAGTCTCGCAGTCAAGCTCCCTTATGCGTTTGCACTCTTAGGTTGATTTCCATCCAACCTGAGGGAACCTTTGAACGCCTCCGTTACTCTTTTGGAGGCGACCGCCCCAGTCAAACTGCCCACCTAGCACTGTCTCCGATACCAGATTAGAATTTCAACAACATATGGTTGGTATTCCAACAGCGACTCTGTAACAACTGACGCCATTACTTCATAGTCTCCCAACTATCCTATACACACATTGCCAAAACCCAATGCCAAGCTACAGTAAAGCTCCACGGGGTCTTTCCGTCCCTACTGCAGGTAGTCGGTATCTTCACCGACATTACAACTTCACCAGGCCTCCAGCCAAGACAGCTCTCAAATCATTTCACCATTCGTGCAGGTCGGAACTTACCCGACAAGGAATTTCGCTACCTTAGGACCGTTATAGTTACGGCCGCCGTTCACCGGGGCTTCAATTCGGATCTCTCAATCCTCCTCTTAACCTTCCGGCACTGGGCAGGGTGTCAGCCCATATACGTCGCCTTTCAGCTTAGCATAGACCTGTGTTTTTTTGGTAAACAGTTGCTTGAGACTCTTCACTGCGACCTATTTTCCCCTTGAAGTGTTTCTCTTCTCAAGTAATATAGGCACCCCTTCTCCCGAAGTTACGGGGCTATTTTGCAGAGTTCCTTAGCTAGAGTTAGCCTGTCGGCCTTAAGTTTCTCACTCTGTCCACCTGTGTCGGTTTACAGTACGGGCACTTAATTTCCTCCTTAGAAGTTTTTCTTGGCAGTGTAGGATTTGTGACTTACACCAAGAGGTGCTTACCCATCAGTTCTCACGTTTAAGCATACGGATTTACCTATATGCTCACGCTATTTCCTTAGAAAGGCTAAACCGTCAGCCTTCTCACATACCTTCCTGCGTCACTCCATCAGTAAAAACGTTAATTAAGTGGTATAGGAATATTAACCTATTTTCCATTCGCCTGCGCTACTTAGCCTCGGCTTAGGTCCCGACTTCCCCAGGGCGGACAAACCTTCCCCTGGAAACCTTGGACTTCCGGCCGGCGGGATTCTCACCCGCCTTCTCGCTACTCATTCCTGCATTCTCACTTCTGATACCTCCAGCAGGCCTTACAGCCTGCCTTCATCAACTTACAGAACGCTCTCCTACCAAGATGCTAAAGCATCTTCCACAGCTTCGGTTTATGTCTTAGCCCCGTTACATCTTCGGCGCAGATACTCTCGACCAGTGAGCTATTACGCACTCTTTTAAGGTATGGCTGCTTCTAAGCCAACCTCCTGGTTGTCTGTGAATATCCACCTCCTTTCCCACTTAGACATAATTAGGGACCTTAGCTGGTGGTCTGGGCTGTTCCCCTTTTGTCCACGGACCTTATCATCCATAGACTCACTCCTAATCATTAATATATGGTATTCGTAGTTTGCTTGATTTCGGTAAGCAATACGCCCCCTAGATCATACAGTGCTCTACCCCCACATATCTTAAAATTAAGGCTGCACCTAAATGCATTTCGGAGAGAACGAGCTATCTCCTAGTTCGATTGGCTTTTCACCCCTAGACCTATCTCATCTCCCAACTTTTTCAACGGCGGTGAGTTCGGTCCTCCACTAAGTCTTACCTTAGCTTCAACCTGGACAGGCCTAGATCACTAGGGTTTCGCGTCTATGACATACGACTTGTCGCCCTATTAAGACTCGGTTTCCCTTCGGCTCCATTCTTTTTTTAACCTTGCCATATATCATAACTCGCAGGATGATTAACCAAAATCCACGCAGTCACTCTTGCGAGCTCCTACCGTTTGTAAGCACACGGTTTCAAATTCTATTTCACTCCCTTACTCAGGGTTCTTTTCACCTTTCCCTCACGGTACTCTTCTCTATCGGTCAACAAAAGTATTTAGCCTTACGTGATATGGTCCACGCAGATTCACACCAAATTCCTCGTGCTTGATGCTACTCAGGGTGCTTTTAAGTTTTACTAATAGTTTTATGTTCTACAGGACTATCACCTTCTTTGGTCCAGCTTCCCAGCTGTGTTCCACTTACTCTACTAGTAAAATGACTTTATGGCTATTAGTCTATTAAAGTCCCTCTACCCCATATACACAACGTCGCCAACTTACATGTATATGGTTTAGGCTATTCTCCGTTCGCTCGCCGCTACTTAGAGAATCGTTTTTACTTTCTTTTCCTCCCGTTACTTAGATGTTTCAGTTCACGGACTTACCTCTTTCGTATATGTGATCTACACATATAGGTTTTCCCATTCGGAGATCTTGGTATCAAAGGTTATGTGCACCTCCACCAAGCTTTTCGCAGCTTATCACGTCCTTCATCGGCTTTTGTTGCCTAGGCATCCTCCGTGTGCCCTTAATAGCTTTTTATTCTAACTCTAACAGTTTTCCTGTTTTCATTGTAATCTTTTTACCTACTATTCATTTCCCATTGTCCTTAATTAATATTGGTGGAGATAAGCGGGTTCGAACCGCTGACCTCTGCCTTGCAAGGGCAGCGCTCTCCCAACTGAGCTATATCCCCATACAATAAAATTCTTTGGTGGGCATGGCTGGACTCGAACCAGCGACCCCTGCGTTATCAGCACAGTGCTCTAACCACCTGAGCTACACGCCCTTAAGAATAAACACGAAGAAACATAATCCAAACAGATTTAGTATTTATATACTCCTTAGAAAGGAGGTGATCCATCCGCACCTTCCGGTACGGATACCTTGTTACGACTTCACCCCAATCACTATCCACACCTTAGGTACCTTCCTCCTTACGGTTGAACCAGTAACTTCAGGTGCAAACAACTCTCGTGGTGTGACGGGCGGTGTGTACAAGACCCGAGAACGTATTCACCGCAACATTGCTGATTTGCGATTACTAGCGATTCCAACTTCATGAAGTCGAGTTGCAGACTTCAATCCGAACTTAGATTGGCTTTTTAGTTTTGCTCCACGTCACCGTTTTGCTCCTCTTTGTACCAACCATTGTAGCACGTGTGTAGCCCAGATCATAAGGGGCATGATGACTTGACGTCATCCCCACCTTCCTCCTGCTCTTCGCAGGCAGTCTAGTTAGAGTCCCCAACTTAATGATGGTAACTAACTATAGGGGTTGCGCTCGTTGCGGGACTTAACCCAACATCTCACGACACGAGCTGTCGACAGCCATGCACCACCTGTCTCTACGTTCCCGAAGGCACAGCCTGTTCTCACAGGCCTACGTAGGATGTCAAGATCTGGTAAGGTTCCTCGCGTTGCGTCGAATTAAACCACATGCTCCACCGCTTGTGCGGGTCCCCGTCAATTCCTTTGAGTTTCAACCTTGCGGTCGTACTCCCCAGGCGGATTACTTATCGCATTAGCTTCGGCACAGACACTCTTCATGCCCACACCCAGTAATCATCGTTTACAGCTAGGACTACCAGGGTATCTAATCCTGTTTGCTCCCCTAGCTTTCGCACTTCAGCGTCAGTTGCTGTCCAGTGGACTATCTTCATCATCGGCATTCCTACACATATCTACGAATTTCACCTCTACTCGTGTAGTTCCGTCCACCTCTCCAGCACTCTAGATATACAGTTTCAAAGGCAAGCTTTGAGTTGAGCCCTAAGTTTTCACCCCTGACTTGTATATCCGCCTAGATGCCCTTTATGCCCAATAATTCCGGATAACGCTTGCGACATACGTATTACCGCGGCTGCTGGCACGTATTTAGCCGTCGCTTCTTCTGCAGGTACCGTCACTTTCTTCTTCCCTGCTGAAAGCACTTTACAATCCGAAAACCGTCTTCGTGCACACAGAATTGCTGGATCAGAGTCTCCTCCATTGTCCAATATTCCCCCACTGCTGCCTCCCGTAAGAGTAAGGGCCGTATCTCAGTCCCCTTGTGGCCGTTCATCCTCTCAGACCGGCTACCTATCTTCGTCTTGGTGAGCCGTTACCTCACCAACTAACTAATAGGACGCAAAGCTCTCTCTTAGCATCTCTTTTCATTAAAGCTTCATGCGAAGCTTTAATAGTATCTAGTCTTATCAGTCGTTTCCATCTGTTATCCCAGACTAAGAGGCAAGTTCTTTACGCGTTACTCACCCGTCCGCCATGGTTATCACGGTGCAAGCACCGTTTCCCCATTGACTTGCATGTGTTAAGCATTCTGTCAGCGTTCATCCTGAGCCAGGATCAAACTCTTCATTCAATATTTATTTTCACCTTTTTAAAGTCTTATTGACAGGAACTTTTATTTAAAAGTCCTTATTTATCACATCTTTCATGGTATATGCTTCTTCTATTTATTTGTTTATTGTACATGATACATTTTCGTATCGACAAGAAGTATTATATCAAACAAAAAAATATTTGTCAACTACTTTTTTTATTTTTGATTTTTTTAAATAAATCTATTATGTCAGTGAACTCCTCCCTACTTTTTAGAAGCGGGAACTTCTTGGGAAAGTATCTGCTTTTTACTAGTCAAATATATTTACCAAATTCTTCAGGTAGTTCCTACTCTGTTTTTTTTATTTTTCCTAATATTTCAATATCAATTTTTCCGATGTTTTTTTATATTTAAATTCTCAACAACCACAGCATTATATCCTTCAGACAATTTTTTTGATAATTTATGCAAAAAAATCTCTTCGACAATTTTTGATACATTCATGTAATTTTGATATTTTTCGCTTTTTTTGTTTATATCAATTTTTTTAGAAAAATTTTTACTTTTCTTGATAATAATTTCCTGTAATTTTTTTCAATCCTTCTTCTAATATCCTAAAAATATTTTTGAATAATCAGCCCTTTGATTTTTCAGAACTGATAAAATAATTCAGACATTGAAAAAGTCAAGTCCAATTACTTTATCATTATTTGGGATTTTTTTGAATTTCTTTTTCAAATTCTGTCTTGCCATCCATTCAAATAAATGCTCACCTTTATCATTCACAGGCATATTTCTAAGGCTGTAAATCCAGCTCCAGTGTCCATTGTACTCAGTTTCACCAATTTTTACATTTGGATAAGAGGAAAGTATTGCTCCATATTTTGAAAGAACGTCATAAACTCTTTTACTTGTATTTTCGTAGGAAATAGTCGGATCATTTTGTGCGTGAACCATCCAAAGCGGTTTATTTCTTATTTTCATCAAATCCTGCGCAGTAGTTGCAACTCCGCCAGAAATAGCCGCTTTATCAAGAGCAGCTGCACTTGTACTAAATGCCGCAAAATAATCTGGATACTCGATTATCATTCTAAATGACATATATCCACCAGCAGAAGCTCCAAAAATATAAATTCTATTTTTATCAACATTATTTTCAGAAGCAAATTCATCAATCATAGCCTTTACTGATTTTTATGTATCCCTTTACTATAATTGTTATACCAAGTGTCATCAGCCTGCGGTGCCACAACATAAGCCCCGCCAAATATCTTTTGTGCTTTATCTCCTGCAAAAGCCACTGCCCCACGATTTGCCAATTTTTGTGAAACATTATTCTGATAATCCTTGTATCCGCCTTCACCATTTCCCATGAAACCAGATTATAAGCGGATGTTTCTTTCCCATCATCTTTATTAACAGGTTTAAAATATTGATAATTCACTCCACTTTTAGACTTCGTTGCTAAAAATTTATCAGCTTCCTCATCAACAACTTTCCCTTGTCTATAAAATCCTGTTTTATAACCCTTTATCTCCTTTTTTTGCTCCACTCTATACTCCAAGTTCATCAATACATTTCGAGAAACATCCCCTGTAACATAACTCAAAGTATTTGCTCCAGCCACATCTTTTTCCATATTTCAAAGTTAATAACAATATTTTCCCTTGTCATTCACATAAATATTCTCAATTTCCCTCTCAACTTCAAATGTCCCCAATGATTTAGTCTTATCATCTAGCACAATTCCCAGCATCTTTTGGCAAAAGTTCCTTTAGCAAAAAAACTTTAAATGTACCTTTTGTCAATTTGCTTTATTTTTGAATATCTTTTCCCTTGCCCTTTTGTATCAATTTCAATCGAAAACTATATTCTGCCCATAATCGAAATATTTTTTTGCCTTTAATGAATATGAATATGTATTAAAAGTCATATCCACCTTTTCAAAAAAAACTAATTCTGATGCAATTCCTAACATACTTACAAAAAAAACAAACCTACAAATACCAATACTTTAGTTCTCATAACCATCACTTCCTCTACAATATTTTTTTATTTCAAATTTAATTGATAAAATTATTAAACAAAGTAAAAAAATTTAAAAAAAGTAAACTATTTTTATTTTTCAACTTCCTATATCTATTCACTGCCGCACAAAATTCCTGCTTTTCTCAGGCAATGCCAAATTTCCTGGATGCCCTGTGTACGAAGAAATCGAATCAAGCCCATCCTTTTTGAATCTTTTTCATAAATCCTGTCAGCTGCTTTGCGAAAGTGTCAATTTTTCATCCAGTACTTTATTTTTAAAATAGTCAATCATTACAGCAATGCAGTTTGTTTGGCTGTCATCCACAAGTTGCTCCAGTCCTGAAATGTCGATTAATTCCTTTCCATATAGAATGCTGTATTTCCCTTTAGCTTTTGTTTTATCTAGTTTTCCAGATTGCGAAAAACTTTTTTTGAGTGGAATTCGCTGTGTAATTACTTGAAATTTATCATTTGGAGAAAATTCTCGCTTGTTTTCATCTGATTTTGCAATCTTTCTTTGCCTTTTTCCGTTACATCTTTTGGTACATATTCATCCATCATTATAACATGATTTGCCACATCAAAATAATCTCCAGAACCACCGACAATCAATATCGTAGAAACTCCAAAATTATCATAAAGTTCTTTTACTCTATCAATAAATGGCGTTATAGGTTCTTTTTCCTTTTGCAACAAGTTTTTGCATTCTTCCATCACGAATCATAAAATTTGTGGCTGAAGTGTCTTCATCTATTAAAAGTAAAGAAGTTCCGTATTCTAGTGCTTCCGCTACATTTGCTGCTTGTGAAGTGCTTCCACTTGCATTTTCAGTTGAAAAAGTTCTGGTATCTTTATTTCCTGGCAAATTGTTGATAAATCCGCTGATATTTACTTTTTTCTACATTTCTTCCATCTTCTGCACGTATTTTTACTGCATCTGTTTCAGAAATTATGAATTCACGTCCATCTTGAGCAACGTGATTGTAAATTCCTCGTTCGAGAGCTGCTAGTAAAGTGGATTTCCCGTGATAACCTCCCCCTACAATTAGTGTAATTCCTTTTGGAATCCCCATTCCAGATACTTCTTTTCCACTTGGAAAATTTAACGTAATTTCAAATTTTTCTGGACTTTTGAATTTGACCGCATTTTTCATTGGTTTATCTGAAATTCCGTTTTCACGTGGAAGTATCGAATCGTTAGCTACAAATGTTACTAATCCTTTTTTTCTTTCAATATTTTTTTCTTATGTATTCTTGGTCTAATACTAAAACTATTTGCTCTTTTTAAGGCTTCTTTCTTCAAATTATCATATATAATAGATTTTTTTCAACAATTTTTAGGTAACTGTTCAAAAAAATAATTTTTTTGTGCAGCTTTTTCCCATTATTCGTCTACCTCTTGCTGGCATTCCCATTTCAAATCTAACTTCGATTTTTATCTTCCTTTATTAAAACTGACGTTCTTTCCAAAAATTTCTTGCCCACATTTATCAATAAAAAAATCCTTCCGCTTCCTCCAGTTCCTGAACTATCATTTCCATTTTTTTGAATTTCCTTGTAAAAAAATTTCTTGTAAGAAAATCTGAAACTGCAATATTTTTTTCTCCTTTGTATCTGTTAATTCATAAGGAATTCCTGAAATTTTTTTCTATCCATTATAATTCGCATTCTTGAAGGCGGAGCGTAAGGATCTGATTGGACATGGTCAATTGCAAGAACATACTTTTGGAAATTTATATTCTCCCTTTAGAGATTTATACGCTGAATAACTTTTTTTCCATCCATTGAAAAATAATATTTTTTTCTAACTCTTTATAATTTTTTTCATTTTTTTACAATCCCTCCTAAATAAACTTATTTTTATTTTTTTGAATTTTATTATTTATGCCAATTTATCACTTTCCAAGTACTTATTCTCCTTTATTTTTTTACCATAATTTTTACCACACCACTATTCTATTTCCAAAACTTTTTTTCTTAGTTATAAAAAAACAAGGAGCTAAATACTAACTCCTTTTTTTCTATATTTCTTTTATAAGTGGATAAAGTTTATTTTTTTATAGAGGGGTATTTAAAAAAAGTTTCAACTTCTTTTGCATTTTTTTAAAGTTTCTTTTTAATTCATTCACATCAGAATGATATAATTCTTTTTCTAAATTAGTAATATAATTTTGCCATTCTTCTTCCATCTTATCCTTTTGCAACATTAAATCCACTTTCTGTATCACTCCAGTATTGGGTGATAGCATTGTCATATTTATATATTTTTTTATTAAACTCTTTTTATTATTTTTCTTAGCAATTTTTCTCTTCCAATTACTACCACTAAAGATTCCCCATATTGCTAAACCTACCAAAATAGCAGCAGCAATACCTAAAGTTATAGGTCCCCCTATTGAAGCTACAAAAGCAGTAGCCGTAGCTGTTCCTCCTGCAATGGATATTCCTAAAGCTGAAAGAACACTAACGCCTTTTTGCAACTAATATATAAGCACCTAGATTTCCTAAAGTTGATGCCCAAAAAGCTAAACCACCTAAAGTAGCAACACCTGCTAAACCACCTATAAAAAGCACTTTTTAAAATCAAAATCAAGGCTAATATTCATATTATTAAAGTTATCGATTTCAAAAGCTCTTTTTGCGTTTTTTTAATAAGTATTCATCCATTATATTTTTTTAAATTTTTTTCAGTTGTTTTTTTCCAAATTTTTTTCTGTATACATCTTGGACTTCTGAACTTATATATGAACCTAATTTTTTTCTAAATCATTTTTTTATTTTTTTGTATTCTCTTTCATCTATTATTTTTTTACAATATTTTTCTTCTGTTAATATTTGATTACAGTCCTCTTTAAATTTTTTGTTTAGTTTCATTATCTAAATCAAAAAAATTTTTACTTTCTTTATTTCTATTATTTTCTTCTAATAAAAATTTTTCTTTTTTTGGTTCATTTTTCTTTATTTCTTCAAGAAGTTTAGAATAATGTTCTCTTTCATTTATTAAACCTTCATATTTTTTTGTACTTCTTTTTCTCATTTTTTTCTGATTCATTTTTTTAATGTTATCTTTCGTAATATTAAATACTTTTTCAAGTAATTTAGGTAAATTCTCTATTGTATTTTTTTCAATTCTTTTTCAAAAATTTTTCTCTTAAATCTTCAATATCTATTGCATATGTAAAAATCTCTTTCTTAAATCTTTTTTTGTAAATATTTCCTTTGAATTATGTGAATATTTCTTCCAAAAAGAATCAGCAACTGTGTCAGCAAATCTATCACAACCACTATCACATATATTTTTTTAAATCTGTTCTAGGATTTATATGATGAGCATGTGTTGCGACTATAAATAAATTAGACATTGGAGATAAACTCGTTCCTTCTGTTTCTTCTAAAGGTGACAACACTTCAAGTGCTTCTTTTAAATAATTAGCATCTTCAATTTGTAAAAAAATCCTGAAGCTTGAGATAAATATACTAAAATATCAGCTTTTAATTGTGCTTGATTTGCAGCTATATTATCACTTTCAATTCCAGCAGTAATACCAGGTATATCCAAAATATCACAGTTTTTTTAAAAATAGGAGAATCTACAAATAAAACTGCTGAACCAACATCTTTATTATAATCATGTCCTTTTTCTAACTCCGTATTGAGATAATATCTCTGCATTCCCACTAGCAATTTTTCCATTCTCTACAATATTTTTCATCGTATAGTCTAGTGTCATCCCACTCTGTATTTTTACCTTTTCTAAAAATCCAGAGTTCATCTTCAATATAATCAGGTCTCTCTAACATATCCTTAACATAGACAATAATAGATGTTGTAGGTGTCCAGTTTGTAGGCATTTTTTTCTTTACCTATTAAAGCATTTATCATAGTACTTTTTTTCCTGAATCTGATTTTTCCGGAAAAAAACAATTCTTGGCTTTCTTGTTATTCCTTCGATATTTTTTTCTTAAATCTTCTATTTTATTGATATACTTTTTGATTATTTTTTTAGGGAAAAAATCCCTAATGTAATTTATTATAGTATTTTTTTATATAACGAACTTTGTCCCAACTATCACTAATAGTTAATTCATGAGGAATATCTTTTTTTATAATTCGCTATTTCATCTAATGACTTTCCTGTCTTTTTTGCTAATACAACCAATTCTTCTAATGATATTGTATCTAAATTTTTGCTCTAATCTTGAAATTCTATCTTGTCTGACACTTATTAGTTCTGCTAATTCATTTTGTGTTAATTTCAAATAATTTTTCTCTAAAATCTTTTTAAATTAAATTTTGTCATTTTTCTTCTCCTTATATGTCATACTATTTAAAAAGTTAACTTCTTATTTTTTTGTATAATATCACACAAATAAATTTTTTTGTCAATATTTTTTTAATAAAAAAATATGCAAAAAGCATATTTATTTTGTAAAAATTAAATTTATTATATCATTTCTTATTTATGTATCCAAATCAAAAATATTTTTTTATTATATCCAAATTTATAGAGTTAATTATTTTAAGATATTTTTTTACAAAAAAATTAAATTATTCTCTAAATTTTTTTCATGATATACGACATATCCACCTATAATCCCTATTAAAGAACCTATTATCGTGTTATAAAGTCTCCCTTCGGCAAATAAAAAAAGGACTTTTTTTGTAAATAGTGTACCTGCTTCTGACAAAAATTGTAAGTGGCGTTATAAAAAAATCATTGCTATTCCATAATTTCTTGGAACTAAATATTCGACAATAAATTGGAGGATTATTATTAGCATACATATTTCCCATGGATTTTTTGCAAATAAAAGTATTCCCCAGCAAAAAACGACTCCTATTAAAGTCCCAACTATTCTTTGAACACTTCTTTGGAAAACATGTTGAGTTGAATTTCCTTGCATTACGGCGATACAAGCTACTGCTACCCAATACGGATTTGTCAAATTTAAAAAATATCCCACTCCTAAAGCTATACTCAAAAATATTCCAAATATGATTGCTTCAATAATACTTTTTCTTATTTCTTGCGGAGTATGAGGAATATTCAATGTTTTTTCTAGATTTAATTTCTTTTTCACTATGAAACAATACAAAAATACTACTAAACATGTTGACAATGTTCCAAAAGTCATATAACCTATATTTTCTGCAATTTTGTGAATCGGTTGATGTGGAATTGAAATAGCATTTGAGCATATCATTACAAAAAAGAAATCTTTTGGAGGTTTTAATTTAAAATGTGAAACCATCCAGTGAATAATTCCTGCTGTTATTCCAAATACTATAACTGAAACTACCGTGTTAAAAGCTAAAAACTAATCCAATCGTATAAACTGATATGAATCCAAATGAACACCCCATTAGCATTAAGATTTTTTCAGAAAATGAACCTTTTAACGGAAAATATACAACTAAAATTGCTGCTAATGAAGCTGTCATTCCTAATTTTAAATTATTTGACAATAATCCAATTAATATCGGTACTGCCATTGATAAACTTGCTAATAATGGTAAATCTTTTTGGAGCATTTACTTTTTTTAATTTTAAATTTTTCAATCATAATTTACTTTCCTCCCTTTTTTAAATAATTATAATTTTTTTAAAAATTTACAAATAATAAAATTTCTTATTTTTTTAATCTGTTATTTTTTTACAATTTTACATGGAACACTCGCTGCAACAACTCCAGCAGGAACATCTTTAGTAACGACGCTTCCTGCGGCAATTACAACATCATTTCCAATTGTAACTCCTATTCCTTTTTTTAAGTTTTTCTTTTTAACTAATAACTAAAAATAATTTCAAATTATAAAAAGAAAAAAATCGACTATTTCTAGCCGATTCTCTATAATAATTCTAAAAAAACTTTTTTTAAAGTCAATTATTTAGCAATTTTGCTTGCGAAATATCCTAAAGTTCTGATTAATTGAGAAGTATAAGACATTTCATTGTCATACCAAGATACTGTTTTAACTAATTGAGTATCTCCGTTTTGAACAATTTTAGTTTGAGTTGCATCAAATAATGATCCAAAGTGAATTCCAACGATGTCAGAAGAAACTAATTGTTCTTCAGTGTATCCGAATGATTCGTTAGCTGCTGCTTTCATAGCTGCATTTACTTCTTCAACAGTTACTTTTTTGTTTAAGATAGATACTAATTCAGTTAATGAACCAGTTGGAACAGGTACTCTTTGAGCAGCTCCATCTAATTTTCCGTTTAATTCAGGTACTACTAATCCAATTGCTTTTGCAGCTCCAGTTGAGTTAGGTACGATATTTACAGCCGCAGCTCTAGCTCTTCTTAAGTCACCTTTTCTGTGTGGTGCATCTAATGTATTTTGATCTCCTGTGTAAGCGTGGATAGTTGTCATTGTTCCAGTTACAACTCCGAAGTTATCATTTAATGCTTTAGCCATTGGTGCTAAACAGTTAGTTGTACAAGAAGCTCCTGAAATAACTGTTTCTGAACCATCTAAGATTTCGTGGTTTACGTTGTAAACTACTGTTTTAACGTCGTTTCCACCAGGTGCAGTAATAACTACTTTTTTAGCTCCTGCTTTAACGTGTAATTCAGCTTTTTCTTTAGTTGCAAAGAATCCTGTAGCTTCTAATACTACGTCTACGTTTAATTCTCCCCAAGGTAATTCTTCAGGGTTAGCTTTTGCGAAAGTTTTAATTTCTTGTCCGTTTACTACGAAAGCTCCTTCTTTAACTTCGATTGTTCCATTGAATCTTCCTTGAGAAGAGTCGTATTTGAATAAGTGAGCTAACATTTTAGCATCTGTTAAATCATTAATTGCTACTACTTCAAATTTATCAGTTTGTTCAGCCATTAATCTTAATGCTAATCTCCCTATTCTTCCAAATCCATTAATTGCTACTCTAGTTTTTGCCATTGTAACATACCTCCTAAAAAAATTTTTATATATTTGTTAATATATTAATTATTTCGCACTAAAAAGTATAACACAAATTAGTTCACTTTTTCAATAGATTAAATATATTAATTTTCTTTTTTTATAAGTTATGTTGAAAACTCGATAAATCCTTATAAAATTTGTTTTTAGTTCTATATTTTTTTATAGTAATTTTTATGATTTTTTTATCTTTTTGCAATATTGAAAATTTATTTCTATAAAGCTTTTTTTACAAATTTTTTTATAAAATTTGAAAATTATTTTTGTTCTATTGTACCTTTTCTAATATACTCATTCCCATAAAACGCCCAAGCCAACTGCCCAGTCATCACAATCCAAATCAGTGGTTCGCAAAATCATTACACCGAAATATCCTAATTTTTGTCATAATTATGTTTTTAAATATAAAGTTTTTTTGTGTTTTTTTCCCCTTTTTTCTATTTTTTTCAAAATCAAATAAACAATTTCTAAAAAAATAACATTCCACTCCAAAATGTCAAATAAAATGCCCTGTCTTTTTTTATACTTTGTTTCCAATTTCTTACTTAACTCTGAATTTAAAGAAATATTTTCATCTAAATCTCCTGTTTTATCTAATTGATATTGATACATAATTTCTTTTTTTACTTCCAAATTTATCAACAAAGTGCTCTGCATCCTGTAGTTTTATTTCTTTTTAAATTTAATTTTTTTCTAAAAGTTTTTTTCATCTAAATTATACTCAATCTTATTACCGTTAATCAAAAAAATATGTTTCCGGTTTGATACCGTATTTTTCCTTCATAAGAATCTGTTTCCTCGATATAGCCAATCCAATTATTATTAATTTTAGATAATCCATCTAAATACAAAATTAAATCCTCAGGTTTTGTCTTATCTACAAGTTTATAAACTTCATGTTCCGAATCCGAGCTTAAAGTTCTCTTTTATCAAAAAAATTTTTTTGATATTTCAAGTTCGCTGTTACGATTAACTGTGTCATAAGGAAAACGAAGATACCTAACAAATAATAATGATAAAATTGTAAATGCGATAAGAAAAATTAAACTTTCGTTTTTGAAACAAAAAAACCAGAAAGTTAATAAAATTAATATTGGAATTATAAAAGGGATAACAAGACAAATCCCCAAGTTATATTTGTATCTGCAATCATATTTTCTCCTTAATTTCTATATATTTATGACCCTTTTTATTTTTTTCAGAAATGCTTTTTTTAAAAAAACTCTCATAAATCTCAAGTTTATCATCAAGATTTTTGTAAATATTTTTTTGCCACTTTTTCAATTTCTATATTTACATATTTTTTTATGATTTGTCAAAATTTTTCATTCTTTCTTTTTATCGTTCCGTTCCCTTCATATCGCAAATCTGAATATTTCTTAATTTCACTCAATTTCATTCCCATGTCTTTTTAATCTTTTTTTAACATTTTTTTATCCATTCAATATCAGTTTCATCATATATTCTTCTATTCTTTTTCGTCCCTTTTTACACGAAACAGCTCCTTTTTTTCATAAAATCTTATTGTGTATGGAGTTAAGCCTGTTTTTTTCTGAAAAATTCCTTTATTTGCATTGTTCTATTTTTTTCTCCTTCTCTTTATTATAACTAAAAAAATAATAGTTGAAGATTAATTATAAATATTAAATATTTTTGGTTATTTTTATATTATACTAAATATATGAAATGAAAACAACTCAAATAAAAAAATTTTTGGAGGTAAAATGGAAACTTTGTTAGAAAAAAAATTAATTTTTGGAAAAAAATTAAAAAAACTCTTGACTTATACTATACTCTAACTGCTATTCTTTATTTATCAAATTTATTAAATAGTACAAGAACACTCGCAACTTTAGTCGTGAGATAAATTGCACGAAAATTTTAGTAAGCATATAGGGAAACTTGTATGTAGACACGGAGCAAAACCGTGCAACAAAGAAACTGAACTGCTGGGAACTCTTAAAGCTAGTATAACCACAACATAATACGTAAGTGAATGGTATAAGTGTGAAGGTAGCGAAAGCAGAAAAAATATACTAGATGGTGCAAGGTTAAATCCTAAACATTATGATAATAGACAATCAGCAGCTAAGCCTGAAAAGGAAAGTTCAACGACTATCCCTCGTGAGGGGAGTACAATACAAGCGATAGGTATTGGAAGTGGTTTCGCCTAAGTCCTTGAAATAGGATATGGATAAGATATAGTCTGTGCTTGTTAGAGATAACAAGAAGTTCAAGGCTAATCTCCTTAATTTATTAAGGAGTATATATGCCAAGAGAACTGCATAAGTAGTAGCGAACTTATGTGAACGACACTTCCCGCTGTTGTGGGGTTTTAAAAACTTTAAAAATATTTAAAAATAAATAAAAATATTACTTTTTTGACAGATAAAATGTAGAATACATGGTATAATACCTCTGATGAAAAGGAGGTGATATCTATGTATTTAACTTTAAAAACAACAAGTAAAAACACCTTAGCAAAAAAAGAATTTAGAAATTTAAAATATTTGTGCCATATAGCTAAAAAAATTTAAAGAATCAAGCTATATACAATGTTAGACAATACTATTTTTGAAAATAAAAAAAGTATTTAAGTTATAATGAAAACTATAAAATGCTTAAAAAAATATTGAGAACTATAAGAAGTTAAATTCTAATATGGCTCAACAAATTCTAAAAAGAAGTAGACGGAAGTTTCAAATCATTTTTTTGGACTTTTTAAAACTTGCTAAAAATGGTCAATACAATTTTAAAGATATAAAATTACCTAAATATCTTGCTAAAGATGGTTTTACTACTCTTGTTATAGGTTTTGTAAGATTAAAAGATAATATGCTGATAGTTCCTTATTCAAATTCGTTTAAGAAAACTCATCAGGAAGTTAAAATTAAGCTACCACCAGTATTAAAAGGCAAGAAGATAAAAGAGATTAGAATAATACCAAAACAACATTCTAGGTACTTTGAAATTCAATATACTTATGAGGTAGAAGAAGTTCAAAGGAAATTAAATAAAGAAAATGCACTAGGAATTGATTTAGGTATAGATAATCTTTGTACTTGTGTTACAAATACTGGAGCATCATTCATAATAGATGGTAGAAAATTAAAATCAATAAATCAATACTATAACAAGACAAATGCAAAATTGCAAAGCATTAAAGATAAGCAAAAGATAGAGCATATAACATTAAGGCAAAAGAGAATAGCTAGAAAGAGAAATAATCGTATAGAAGATTATCTTTCAAAAGCAGCAAGAATAATAATAAATTATTGTCTTAATAATGATATAGGAAAACTAGTTCTAGGATACAATGAAGATTTTTCAAAGGAAATCAAATATTGGAAGTATAAATAATCAAAACTTTGTAAATATACCATATGGAAAAATTAAGAGATAAATTAATATATCTATGTAAACTATATGGAATAGAATTTAAACTGCAAGAAGAGAGTTATACATCAAAAGCAAGTTTCTTTTGATGGAGATGAAATCCCGATATATGATAAAGAAAATCAAAAAGAATATATATTCAGTGGAAAAAAAGGATAAAAAGAGGATTATATCAAACAAGTAAAGGCTATCAATTAAATGCAGATTGTAACGGGGCATTAAATATATTAAGAAAAAAAGTAAAGTTGTGGACTTAAGCGTCCTATACAATAGAGGTGAGCTGAACACACCTAAAAGAATAAGGATAGCATAAGACTATCAAACTTCTTAGAAAATTTTTAAATATTTTTAAAGATTTTAGAACCCTGCGACTTTAGTCGTGGGAGGTTCAGGGAGGTAACAACTATGAAAAACAAAAATATACTGTTATAACAGGAGCAAGTTCGGGAATAGGTAGAGCCGTGGCTCTAAAAATTCGCAGAAAGAAATAAAAAAATCTTATTCTGATTGCACGAAGAAAGAATTTACTAGAGGATCTAAAAAGCGAAATTTTGAAGAAAAATCCTAATTTGGACATTCTTGTAATAGATTTTGACTTAACCGATGTCGATAAAAATTCCTGAACTATATTCAAAATTAAACAATTATCACATTGAAACTTTAATAAACAATGCAGGTTTTTGGAATGTATGGTGATATAAAAGAGCAGTCTTTAAATAAAATTTTAGATATGCTTCATCTCAATGTAGAAGCATTAACTTTGTTATCTTCTTTATACATCCAAGATTACTACAATGAAAAAGGATCTCAATTAATAAATGTCTCCTCAGCAGGAGGCTACACAATCGTTCCGAACGGAATTGTCTACTGTGCTACAAAATTTTACATAAACGCCTTCACAGAGGGACTCGCACTAGAATTAAAAGCAAAAATAACGCACAATTAAAAGCAAAAGTCCTAGCACCCGCTGCAACCAAAACTAACTTTGGAAATATCGCAACTGGTAAAACTGATTTTGATTATGATAAATCTTATCCAAACTATCATACATCCGAAGAAATGGCAGATTTTCTCATTCAACTTTACGAAAGCGACAAAACTGTCGGTTACATCAATCGTGAAACTTTTTGAATTTGACTTATCCGATGGATTTTTTTCAAAATGCGTTTAGTTCTAAAAAAATAATGTGAAATTTTAAATATTAGTTTTTATTGTTGATTTTTCCTAAAAAAATATTATAAAATATACAAAAAAATTGTTATTTAGGAGTGATTTTTATGAAAAAAATTATATTTGCATTGTTTTTTTACTGACTTTTTAGTTTAAGTTTTTTTCTAATTCTAATATTGATATATTATCTTCCAAAGTTTGGAACTGTTCCAGTCTTGATAGTACACTTAGAGGACTTATCTATGTAAAAATTCTTAACTAAAGAAAATGAACCTTATATCTCTTTTTAGCCAAATAGATTCTCGTGCAGCTTTAAAAAAACAGGAAAAGTTACCCTTGAACTTTCAGAATTAAATTTTTGAAGTAAAAGAAGATGAAAAACGCCATCTATTTTTACAAATTTGAATGAAAAACAAAAATTTTTTTCTAATTACAAGTTAGTTTACTCATTTGACAAAAAAAACAGACCTAAAATGTCTATAAACCGTATTTCAGATAATAAAAAAATTTGTAACCTTTCAATAAATTAAATTATCACAAATACAAAAATAATCAATAATTTTTTTAAGCAACGATTTCTTAGTGATTTTCGTTGCTTAATTATTATATTAAAAAGCAGTTTGATTCTAATTATTCATATTTTTCAAAATCATTCAATTTGTTTTTTTAACAATTCTTTTTGCAATCAATTGAATTATTATTTTTTTCTAATTGTCGTACATTATAAAAATTTTTTTGATATTATCAATTATTGTATTAAAAATTTTACTTTCTTCAATTATTTTCTGTTCTTCTAAATTTAATTTTATTAAATTTTTTCATACATTTGTTTTTGCTATGTTAGCCATATCATTATAATTTATTGTTTTAAATTCAATAAAAATCATCAAATCGTGAATAAATCGCTTCGCCTAATTTTTTTCTTTATGTCTAGTAGATTTCTATAATTTGAAGTGCATATTATTATACTATTTTTAAGTTTTACTTCATAATTTTTTTATCAATTAATATCCCTTCATCAAATAATTGATAAAATGCACTATAAAACGTTGATTCTGCTTTTATCAAATTCATCAAATAAAATAACATTACTTTCCCTATTTAACAAATCTCGAGCCAAAGAGGAAATTCCATGTTTTTCTCCAAAAAAACATAGTCAAAAAGAATTATTTTGATACATTGAAAATTGTTTTTCGAAAGAGTTTTTTTCCCCTAAAATTTCAGATAAATATTTAGCTGTTTCTGTTTTTCCTACTCCTGATGGACCATAAAACATTAAAATTAAAGGTTTAGTTTTTAAGTTTTTATATTTGAATACAAATTAATTAGTAATTTTTTTCTTTTTACATTATTTTTGACCAATGATTTTTTTGTATCAAATTTAGAATTTATTTCTAATATAATTTTTTTCATCTATATCTTTAAATTCAAAATATTCTATTTTTTTATTTCTTTTTTATAACTTTTTTCAACATTTCAAATATTAATTTTTGGAGGATTTTTGAAAATACATATCCTCTATTTTTATATTCCTCAAGTATAGTCACAAAATCATTCAATGCTTCTTCTTTAATCATTGAGTATTCTTCTGATTTTTCCTACCAATACTTCTATTTTTTTCTTTTTCTTTATCTTCCTTTATTTCATTTAAATAAATAATATTTCTTTTTTTATCACTTTGTCTTATTAATTCCATCAATCCATGAATTTTTTGAGTTATTAGGTATAACTTTTTCAAATGCTACTTTTTGGACCAAAATATATAGTTATCATAGAAATACCCCCGCTAAAATAACATCATATACTTCTGCAATAAATTCTATATTTTTCTTGCTCTTGTTCTATAAAAATTATCTATAGAAATTTCATTATTCTGTGGAAGGAACTCATTTTTGTATATCTAATAAATCTAAATTTATTTTTGCCTACTTTAATTGCATGATATGTTAGATTCATTTTTTTAATAAATCCGCTAAAGAATAACTATTTTTTTAAAAGATGAGAGATTAAATCTTAAAACTTTTTTTATTTTTATTTCCTTCTAAAAATTAATTCATAATATCCTTTAGCTTTTTTCTAAAACCAAATCCATATCTGCGATATTTATTTTTTTAAATTCTCATCTCCAAATTCTCCATCAGTCATTGCCATATATGGAGTTATTAATTTAAAAAAAGGCTAAAGAATTAGGATAAATACTTAATTTAATATTCTCAAATTTTTTTAATATCATTATCATTTTTTTAGAAATTTTTTTAAATAATCTGTCAAGACTGTATTTGAAACTACTTTATTAATTATTTTTTTCACTTTCTCTATTGTACTCATAACCAAATTTTTCCTACTTTTTAAAAGGTAATTTCCATTTAGATATATTACCAATTAATTTAAATATTTCCGGTAATTCGGGTTTTATTTCTACTCCTACTTTATGTTGTGAATCCTTTTTTTATTAGTATGTGTTTCTAAAAACTTTACCATCAAATTTTACATACACTAAATCTGTAGCTGAATTCTCGTCAAAATAAATAATTTTTTAGTTCTTTATTCATATTTTATACCTCTTTCCATTATTTTTTTGCCCTCACATACCCATTCCCATAAAACGCAATTCCCAGTT
>BNJV01003007.1_pt1 | contig 74267 bp, 92 predicted proteins | sample 8540591 | NCBI WGS metagenome assembly BNJV01 (sample SAMD00202457, study PRJDB9452) | human saliva metagenome | host: Homo sapiens
AGCATAACACCACCTCCTAATTGACTAGGAGGTGGTGTTTTTGTAGTCCTATGAATAGTTTCTTACTCTCTATTTCGCAACCCAACCAATCGCATCTGCAGGAGGATTGTCCACATCAATCCAGATGAAATCAATGCCGATTTCACCGTTTTTGAATTTAGTAAGACGGATACCATTGATTTCTAACTGAGATAATTTCTTACCCGTTAAGATCTCTCTGTCTTTTAACTGAAAGACCCCACGAAGAATCCAATTTCCAAGGATTTCTTGCTTATCAGTTGATTGAATGGCCTTCCCAGCTTCTTGGTTGATATAGGCCGTAATCACATCACCTGATGATAAAAATCGTAGCTTAAAGGTCCGTTCTTCTTTTGGGAGTATAAGTTTACTTGTACCTGGCTCAAACCTTCCAATATCTTTACCAAAAAAGTCCGGACGCTCCTCATGAAAATGTTTGGAGTCTGGAAGAGGAATATACACTTCACTGACTGGACGATACACCAGCTGTTCAATTTCTTTGATTAGTTTTTCATTCCCAGTCTCGTGTACAAAACGAATCAAGTCCTCGCGAATAGCCTTCATCTGGGCTTTTTCTTCCTTGGTAGACCACTTTTTCAAGAGAATTTCTTCTAAAGAGAAGGTCACAAAAGCTAGTTCTTCTGGAGCGAGGCTATCTTTAAATTTGTCCTGAATCTTTAAAATCCGTGGCAAGCGCTCCTTCTTGGCCAACTTTGATCCACCATTAAAAGCATTAAAGCCAGAATTTTCTTCTACATTTCCACGCTTATCTATGATCACCCACGACACCGTCTCAAGAATCTCCGAATCACTTTTTTCTGAGGTCAATAAGTGAAGGTGTTCAAAGAGATAAAAGGGATCTTCGACATAATTCACATCCCAAGTATCAACCACAATCTCCTTATTCCTAAAGATCATATGGAGCTGACTATCTGCGGCCGTGTATTTATAATCATGATGGCCATCTGTGAAACGGAAATTTGTCGGATTGTTCTTGGTCGTTGAGCCAAGAATTTTGAGATTGTCTAAATCAACCGGCAAATAAGTCGTCTCTCCTACGTGTATCTGTGGTTTGTGACCTTTCGAGGTCGGCATCAAGACATGATACACAGCTTCTACGTGACTAGCGTCAGAATGAAATCCCTTTATGAGTGCTTTAGAGGATTCAATCCGTTGATTTCGCAAGGTCGCAATCTCGCGGGCCAGTTTCATAGCAAGCACGATTCTTTTCATCAGCTGTCTCCTTATCCGGTGAAATCTCAGCGTGAAATCGAATTTCACTCAATAGCTCGTTCCAAGACTGTGAATCTTTCTTGAACTGAGCAATCTTTTGATCCCCTGAGTCCAAACCAAAGGATTTGATCCCAACCAAATACTTATGTTGCTCATCAACGACAAGCGAAGCATCATAGGAGGTATTGGCAATATCCTCACCAACCGCATGAAAAGCCTTTTGGAAAACAGTCTCTTGGAATTTTGAATTGACAATCGGAGCAACATAGCTTTCTCGATCATCAGAATCTTCACCCTCTGCTTTTTGAGAAAAGGCCTCACTCAGACTAGCAAAATTGGTAATGAGAGTCTTATACTTCTCTTTTTGTTCTTGTTTTAAGTGTTCCCACATCATTCATTCCTCACTTCTTATTTAAGTATATCAAAAGAAGACTAGATTTTCACTAGTCCTCTTACTTATATAATTCGTTAAATAATGCTGTAAAACTCTAAATTGCCACGTTTTTTTACCAATTTGAAATAATCTTCATCCGATAAAATTGCAAGCCCATCCTCATAGGAGGCAATCTTCTTCTCTGCTTCCTCATAAGTGGAGACAAAATCTTTCACGTAAGACTGGCCTTCAAACTGGCCATTCATCTTGGTATAGATAATGGCAAATTTTCCGGAGCGATCCAGTTGAGACGGTCCATTGCTCTCATTAAGGGCAAAAGCAATTCGCTCTGCAATGCGTTTAATTACAGGGACGACTACACTATTTCCAGCCTGTTTATAAAGTTGACCATTGGAAACCCCCTCAGGCAACTTAAAGGTCTTGGGATAACCTTGTACATTGAAGGTTTCCTTCGGTGTTAACTTACGAATCTCCCCACTGTCAGTCAGGATCAGAGGAACATTGTGCCCACCTGTTCCCATATTGGCCGTTAAGGTTGGAACAACGCCATTTTTATTTTCACGGACATATTGACGACGCCACTGGTAGACCGTATCTTGACTGGTCACATTGGCCTTGAGATCAGCGTAGAAATTTTGTTTCCCTTCTCGATAATAGTAGGCCTCATCTGGCTTGGCACCAAAATAAATAACTTCACTCAAAGTCGTTGTCAGCTTGATTTCCTCTGGGAATTCAAATAAGTCATGGCTTCTTTGGTATCAAAACCAACAATGTAGATCCGCTCGCGGTTTTGTGGGATATTCCCATAGTCTTTCCCGTTGAGAACCTTCCACTTGATGAAGTAGTTGTTCTCGGTCAAGGCTTCACGAATAACCTTGAAGGTATTACCATGGTCATGACCAACCATATTCTTGACGTTTTCGATGAAAATGGCACGAGGTTTTCGTCCCTCAATCATGCGAAGCAATTCGAAGAAAAGATCGCCACGATCATCATCAAAGCCTTTGCGATAACCCGCAATACTAAAGGCCTGACAAGGGAAACCTCCCATAATCACATCCACGCGCTCAGCCGGAATTTCTTCCGGCTGCACCGCATGAATATCACGACTATCCAAATGCGTATTTGGATAATTTAAACGATAAGTCTGACGTGCATACTTATCAAATTCATTGGCATACACCACTCTGAACTCGTTGGTCTGTTCAAATCCCAACTCAATTCCCCCAACACCTGAGAAGAAAGCTGCAATGTTGTACTTCTCAGGTCGGTTCGAACTTACAGAATTTGTCATGTTAGCTCCTTTACTAAGTATAACTAAATTAATGGAATACGGATATCAGGTATTCTACCTTCATGGTCTACAATCGATTTAAAAATTTTCATAGCATCAAGTCTGTCCAATCTACCGATACGCTTGATATTTTTCAAAGTAAAGCCAGTGAGTTTAGTTTTTCCTGTTTCTCCGTTATCTGAAAAAATACCCTCACATTCAATAGCGATATCTTCAAAAATATATTTAATTATTCTATCAACCACATCTTGCGAACTATCTTCCCCTATTCTATCGATAAGTTCTCTAAATTTGTTTTTTAAATAATTCCTAGTTGCATATCTTATCTCATGAGAATTCGATATGTTTTGTTCTGAGAGGATTATTCTATTATTGCTTGATTTAAGTAGTAAAGCATCTAGCCAAATACAATCTATCAAATATATCTTAAAATCATTTGTTTCTTTAAAATCATTATAAAGTACTAGGTCATTTATTTGATTAGTTCCTAATTCATCTGTAGGGGTTTGACGATTAACCACTCTATTAATACTATCTTGAGAAAGACCATATCTTTTCAAAGTTTCTTTAACAATAGGATCATCAATACCAACATTATTACCCAATTTTTTTAACTTTTTAGATAGTAATTTTTCAGTAACTATCTCACTCGCATCTTCAATTTCAACCAATTGAATATACGACAGCCGTCGATTATCGTCATCTCTGATAGTCATGTCACAATCTTGACTTACAATTAAATATTTTTTTGTCACCAATCTTTATAACATCTCCAAATGATATATCTGTACTAGCCGAAATTTTTCTGAGTCTATCATTAAAAGTTAATCCTAAATCAAGTTCTTTTAAAAATCGAAGTATTTTACTTTTTTTCCTGAACAGACTGGACACTTTGTTGCATTGATCTTCTTATTGGATTAATTAGTTCCTTATGATTATTTACTTCATTAAAAAGTATCTGAATAAACTTGTTTTAAATTTAGTTAAAAAGTCTCATAAATAATACTATCTACATGCTGTCCTTCGTTAATATAATCATAATAAAAATAACACTTGATTTTTGATTCAACTGCCAAAGTCTTTCAGTCAACTTACTATAAGATTCTTCAAATATATTTTTGTACTCACTGATATAATTAGCTTTCTGAGATTTCAATATATTGTCAAAGAAATCTTCTGTTAATTCTTCCGTCTTTTTGAACAAAAATTAAAATGAAGAACCAATTGTTCAGCAATACTTTCGTCTAATCCTAGATTTCTTAAATATCTTTTTAGCACCTTCAAAAACTATTTAATTCTTCTGGTGTGTCATCATTGCTGTAGATTAGAAGTAATAAATTCTTTTCTCTAAGTTTACTGTGTATAAACTTTAAAACATTAATAAAAAGATTATCAATTATTGCTCCTCCCGCATCATCCTGAAGTGTTCTATCAAGAAGTATCAAATGTTTACGAGATTTATCTGTTCCATCAATATCTTCAATAGTTTCTTTAATTTGTTCAAAATTAGCACTGATCGCTTTAAAAGTAATGCCAGTTGTTTTAAAACACGAATATTTATCTTGCGCGTTTATCTCAATGCTTAACTTGTACTTAAAATCAGAGTCTACTATTTCAGAATACTGTTTAACTGTGTATTCAGAAAATGTATCATAAAAATGATTTGTTAAACGATCTATTGTTTCTTCATCAAATTCTGAGAGTAAATTATCATCCTTAATTTCACGAAAGTCATCATCAATTGCAATAATCGTTGACACACCATAGTCTTTAAATTTATCACTCATCAAATTATACCTCTTCATCTGGGAATGTGATTATAAATTTATATAGATTACCATATTGATTTCTTTCATCGTCTAAAGTAATTGTTGCACCAAATTCATTTTAGCAATGTAGTTACAATATATAATCCCATACCTCTACCATCATTGTCGGGTTTATTTGTTACAAATTCTTCAAATATATGATTTTTCAACAGATTTATCTATTCCAATACCATTATCAAACACAAATAATTTTTCCTAAATCATTATCAAGTTTAAAAAGTTAATAGAGAATCACTGATATTCATCTTATCTAGCCAATAAGTCGAATTTATAACTAAATTTTCAACGATGATTTTAAAGCTATCACTAATAATTTTTGCTTTAAAGTCATTTCCAGTAATTTTAAGATTCACAGTTGTACTTCCGTATGTCAATAATGGATTGTTTTCTAAAATCTCTTCAAGTTTTTCCTTTATAGATTCTACAGAATAGCGTCTTCTTCTAGAATACGAATTTACATCTAGTAATGAGGCATAACGCACTAAAAACTTATTACTGGAATCAATCCGATTTAGATTCAAAATAGCTTCTTCTTTATTGTCATTAAAAACTGCGTTCCTGGCTTTTGAGGAACTTGACTTTATATTATTAGATAATCGAATAATTTCATGAGATAAGGTCTCTGCTATAATAGTAGCTCCCATAATTGGTGCGAACTCTTCTATATGAGCTCCCAGTTCTTCTACTTGTTTTTCTTTTAGGCTAACTGCACTTCGTAAATTTTTGGTTGATTCTTGAAGAGAAATTAATTCATTTTTCTTTTCATTATCATCCATGTTGTCAAACTCCTTTATCAGACGCTCCGCGTTATTCTCAACTTGAACAATATCATTAGCGCGTTTCCTGAAAGAAATTCCCGCAATTTCTATAATCTGTCCTGAATGCAGTTCCTTGATGTTTTTTCTATTAAAACTAAAAATTTTAGAGAAGTCACTATCTTTTTTTGCTATCGTCTTATAAATGAGCTCTTTTGCAATGAGAATAAAATTTGTGCCATAGTTATCTAGCACTAATCCCTGCCTATTAGTTAGCTCTTTTAAAAGCTCTAAATTTTGTTCTCCATCTATATTAAAAAAACCAGTTGAAGTATGTTGCTTGAAAACAACACCTTTATTTCTTTGGTTGTAATCGGACATCCCTAACCAGTCATTATTTGTACTACCGTAAGGAAAAATCCTAAAATTATTTCTGTATATTTTTACGCCTTTAATTTCCTCTAAAACCTTTCTAAAATCTTTTGAGATAGGACTATTTGCAGATAGATCAAAAGCATAGATTGATCCTCTAAAATCACCTGGCAAGAAAAATTTCTCTATCAGCTTCGTATCTTCCTGCTCTTCATCTTTAACTTCTTCAAAATAAGTTAGAAACTTATCAAATTTAACATTAGGTAAAGAAATATTTGCTTGTATCATACTCGATAGGTCGATTTTTATTACTTCTTTCTCCCATTTTTTATAATATTCTTTAAATGGAACTACACTCTCTTTATCAAGTTCCCAGTTTTTTTAAGTCTGAGACTAATTGTTCAACTTTATAATCTATATATTTTTTTACTTCTACTGATATTTAGATTTATTAATTTCTCATTTGAATCAAAAGTAAAATCCACTTTTTGAAAGAAAATTATTTTCTATATAAGAAATATCATAATTATTACTTGTAAAAAAATTCTACTATCTAAGTTTATCTTTACATAAAAATTATATCTTTCATCTAAATAAGGATTTAAAAATTCTAAAACATCTTGTTCAATTTCTTTCTGCGTTTGAGTACTTTGCCAAAAAAATCAATTCCTTTTTAGCCCTAACACTTCTATTCTAGTTCCGTGATTTTTTTATGATTAAAAGTAAACTCATTAAATGGTAATGCTTGCAAATCAAGTTTAACATCTTCAATTGATTCATTACTTTTGCTATAACGTTCCCAGTCGATTTCAATATGATAATAATAAAAATCATTATCGTTTAATAAATCATTTTCTGTATCATAACCTAAGACAGTTCGTAATTCCTCTGACGAAAAATACTGGGGGAGTTCCAAATCAACCTTAGTATCAACAGAAATAAATTTACCTAATTGATTCAAGGACAATCGACCAATCCCTTTATTCCCTTGCGCTTGTCTTTTGAATTTAGGAGAAACCTTTTGATGATTTGATTTAAAAGAAGTAGCTATTTTTAAAAAAGCATTCTCAATAATATATGGAGTCATACCATTACCATCATCTTCAATAATAATGCGTCCCTGACCATGCTCAGATTGATAGAGAGTATCAATTTCAATATTACAATAATTAGCATCAGCATCTGATGAGTTTTTAATTAATTCTAGTAAGGCTATTTTCTCATTATCAATTAAGGCTTCACCCAAATGACTAATAATTCTAGAATCAATAGTTAAATTTACTTCTTTTTTATCCATTAAATTACCTATTTTCTACCTTTTTGAGGATTAAAACATGTTCCTGATTCATAGACTCTACAGAATTTCCACCGACCTTTGAAACTTTTCTGGGCATTCTTTTTTTGGGAATATTTCTGGTAATCGCTTTTTCTAAAATGAATCCATTAGATTCCAGATATTCTGTTGTAATAGTTGACAGGGGTACCACTTGATTATCTACTCTTCGATCTCCAAGAGTCAAAACTATATATTTTCCTACCTTTAAGACACGTACAAGTTCAGACATTACATTTAGGTAATCTAGCACAAAATTTTTCACTTTATTTTGTTTTTTGTCGTCAATTCTAGGTAAAAAATTATTGAGAATAGAAGATTCAAAACTACTTCTGACTCTTTGGTTTCCACCTAAACTATTAGAATCAATACTAGAATAATTTGCAATTAGCTGTTCATCAAATTTCCCTAAATCCGACTTATCAATCCAATATAGAGGAAGTATAGAATACTGACCATAAGTTACTGTAGTTGGATTATCGCCATATGGTGGAGATGTACAAATTAAATCAACTGTTCCATTTTCAAATTCTGATAATATGTCCTCAGCTTTTCCTATATAAAAGATTTTTTTGTCATATTGAATAAAATTTGGAAGAAAAAAACATATGATTTCTCAATGTTTTTTTATAAAATCCTCAATGATATTATTAGACATCGAATCGATATCTTTTTTTGTGTTTTTACATGTAGTTTAAAAAGTAGAACTACGAGTATTACTATATTTTTTTAAAATATTTATCAAACAAACCCAGTAATACTGTCTTATATTTTTTTATATCTTTCTTTTTTTGTATTCTTTGCTCTAATTTTTACTAAACGTCTCAATAAAATCTTCTCTATACCACTTATTGATATTATAGAAATCATGCATTTCAAACTCGAAGGATTCTTTACGTAACAGTTCAATTATTCTATTATTAGAGAGTTTGATTTGTTTTTTACTGACACCTTGTAATTTTACTAAAGTAATTAAATTAGCTAGAGGATTGATATCAATTCCTATTGGAGTTAAAGCATTTTTCATCCCCTCAACTAGAGTTACTCCCGATCCGTGAAACGGGTCTAATATATTTTGAACCGATTTATCTTCACTTTTTATTAATTTAATTAATTCGTTTTGCATATCTGGAACCATAGTAGCTGGATAAGCACTAATTTTATGAATTCCAGTAGAAACAACATCTGAAAAATCCCAATAATTTAGTTCTTTTTTGTTGATTTTATCTACTAAGGACATTGCTTCTCCATTTCTTAATAAAAGTATACTCAATTACCATTATACCAAAAAAACACGGCATTCCGCCGTGTTTCTGTGTTTATTTAACGAGTTTTTTCATCTCATCAATCCGTGCTACGGTTGCGTCGTATTTCGCTTGATAGTCGGCTTGTTTGTCGCGTTCTTTTTGGACGACTTCTGGTTTGGCATTAGCTACAAAGCGTTCGTTAGAGAGCTTCTTACCGACCATATCCAGTTCTTTTTGCCATTTGGCCAATTCTTTTTCAAGACGAGCCAATTCTTCTTCGACATTGAGAAGATCAGCGAGTGGCAAGTAGATTTCTGCACCTGTGATGATGCTTGACATAACCAAATCAGGCACTTCTACATCTGCTGCAATTTCCAGGTGTTCTGGGTTTGTGAAGCGTTTGATGTAGTTAACGTTGTCATTGAAGAAGGCATCAAGCTTGCTGTCGCTTGTCTTAATCAAGATAGTGATTGGTTTGCTTGGCGCTACGTTCACTTCTGCACGTGAGTTACGAACAGAGCGAATCACATCTTTAAGAGCTTCAACGCCGGCTGCTGCTTCTTCATTTTCAAATTCTGGACGAACCACTGGGTATTCAGCAGTCACGATTGTTCCTTCAGAGATTTGGCCGTAAATTTCTTCAGTTACGAATGGCATGATTGGATGAAGGAGACGCAAGATTTGATCCAAGGTGTAAAGAAGAACAGAACGAGTGATGACTTTTTCGTCCTCGTTATCACTGTAAAGCACTTCCTTAGTCAACTCAACATACCAGTCCGCAAACTCGTCCCAGATGAAGTTGTAGAGGATGTGACCAGCCACACCGAATTCAAACTTATCAAAGTTTTCAGTGACCTTACCGATGGTTTCGTTAAGGTTATGGAGAATCCAGCGGTCTGTAACATTACCTGCTTGACCAGCAGCCACTTTAGCTACATTTTCACGCGCCACATCCAAGGTCAACCCTTCATTGTTCATGAGGATATAACGTGAAATGTTCCAAATCTTGTTAATGAAGTTCCAAGAGGCATCCATTTTCTCGTAAGAGAAGCGCACGTCTTGCCCTGGTGCAGAACCGTTTGAAAGGAACCAACGGAGAGCATCAGCACCATATTTCTCGATCACATCCATCGGGTCAATCCCGTTACCGAGAGATTTAGACATCTTACGTCCTTGCTCATCACGAATGAGACCGTGGATAAGAACGTTTTGGAACGGCTGACGACCAGTGAATTCCAAGGATTGGAAGATCATACGAGACACCCAGAAGAAGATAATGTCGTAACCTGTTACCAAGGTTGAAGTTGGGAAGTAACGTTTGAAGTCTTCTGAGTCGACATCAGGCCAGCCCATAGTTGAGAATGGCCAAAGGGCAGAACTGAACCACGTATCCAAGACGTCTTCGTCCTGAGTCCATCCGTCGCCTTCTGGAGCTTCTTCACCAACGTACATTTCACCCTCAGCATTGTACCAGGCAGGGATTTGGTGACCCCACCAGAGCTGACGAGAAATAACCCAATCGTGGACATTTTCCATCCATTGAAGGAAGGTATCGTTGAAACGAGGTGGGTAGAATTCTACTTTGTCGTCTGTATCTTGGTTTGCGATAGCATTTTTCGCCAATTGATCCATCTTCACGAACCATTGCGTAGACAAGCGTGGCTCAACCATAACTCCAGTACGCTCTGAGTGACCAACTGAGTGGGTCATCTTCTCAATCTTAACAAGCGCACCGATTTCTTCTAACTTCTTGATAACAGCCTTACGAGCTTCAAAGCGGTCCATGCCGTTGAATTCACCAGCCAATTCATTCATGGTACCATCATCGTTCATAACGTTCACTTGCGGAAGATTATGACGTTGACCAACCAAGAAGTCATTCGGGTCGTGGGCAGGAGTGATTTTCACCACACCAGTACCGAATTCAGGGTCTGCGTGTTCGTCCCCAACAATTGGGATTGGCTTGTTCAAGATTGGCAAGATAACATTTTTACCAATCAAATCTTTATAACGGTCATCATTTGGGTTAACCGCTACGGCTGTATCCCCAAACATAGTTTCAGGGCGTGTTGTTGCTACTTCAAGGGCACGTGAACCGTCTTCCAACATGTAGTTCATGTGGTAGAAGGCACCTTCCACGTCCTTGTGAATCACCTCGATATCAGAAAGGGCTGTACGAGCTTTTGGATCCCAGTTGATGATAAATTCACCACGGTAAATCCAGCCCTTCTTGTAGAGCTCTACAAAGACCTTACGAACAGCTTTTGATAGACCTTCGTCAAGGGTGAAACGCTCACGAGAATAGTCTACAGAGAGCCCCATCTTGCCCCATTGTTCCTTGATGGTAGTGGCATATTCGTCTTTCCATTCCCAGACTTTCTCAAGGAATTTTTCACGACCCAGGTCATAACGAGAGATGCCATCTTCAGCCAAACGCGCTTCTACTTTAGCCTGAGTGGCAATCCCAGCATGGTCCATACCAGGAAGCCAAAGTGTATCGAAACCTTGCATCCGTTTTTGACGGATGATGATATCTTGAAGAGTTGTATCCCAAGCGTGACCAAGGTGAAGTTTACCAGTTACGTTTGGTGGTGGAATAACGATTGAATAAGGCTTCGCCTTTTTATCGCCAGAAGGCTTGAAAACATCTTCGTCAAGCCATTTTTGGTAACGACCAGCCTCAACCTCGGCTGGATTATATTTAGGTGAAAGTTCTTTAGACATGTGTGTGTCCTTTCTCTATTGTTTTCATTTTTTCTTGAATCTGCTTTGCGACTTCTTCTGCAGACAGATTCGTATTATTAATTTTCAGGTAGTGGTGAAGGCCACTCGGTTGCTTTTGAGAATTAAGTTGATCTGTTTTATCAGTCTCTAAAATTTCTCTTTCAGATACCTCAAAATTCCGTTTCAAGGGTTTGTATTTCAACCGATTCTCCGTTCGATTGCGACGTAAGCGCTCCTCAATAGACGTTTCTAATTCAACAAAGAGAATCTCTTGATGATACTCATTTAATAAATCTTGAATATTCTTCAAATACATCAGATGGTATTGATTTGAAAAATCAGTTACACCTGTTAAAATCACCGACCGATGATGCCTGGCGCTTGTTCCAAGAAAAGAAAAGTTAACGCTACGAACAAATTCCCACATTTCTTCCGTAAAATCCTGATAGATTTCGAGTGCGAAATCAATTGGTTGATGGTTGAAAAAGAGAGTCGCACCGGTGAGTTTCGAAAGTTCTTGACCAATGGTCATTTTCCCTGCAGCTGGAGCTCCAATGATGAAAACATGCATCAATCCACCTCCCACTCACTCTTCAGCAAGCCATATCTCAAATCATCACAGCGGTTGCCTTGAGCATCTTTGCGGTCTCTTATGCGAGCTTCGAGGGTAAAACCAAGTTTCTCAGCGACTCGTCGACTTTGGACATTGTAGCCAAGCAAGACAATTCTATCTTGTGAAGTCCCAATTCTTCAAAAGCTAGATCAATCAAAGCACGCGCCGCTTCAGGAACATAACCTCGGCCCCAATAGTCTGGGTGCAAGGTATAGCCAATCTCCAGCACATCGTCTTCGTGGCGATGGTTGAAGTCAACAGAGCCAATGATTTTATTGGTTCCTTTGACCACAATTCCATAGCCTGCTGGGAGATTGTCCTTTTCATTGCGCTCGGGAAGGATATGCTCTAGATAATAAATCTCATCTTCCAAGGTCTTAACGGGTGGAAAGCCTGCTGGGTAAGAAACCTCTGGGAGACTAGCGTAAGCATGGATATCCTCAGCATCCGCCACTGTTCGGACTCGTAAAACCAGACGCTCCGTTTCGATTTTATCTGGCAACTCAGCTCTTGTCATTCTTCTTCCTCGCTTTCTTCATAAAGCTTCCCATAGGGTCGACTCGGTCGTCCAGATAACGATAAACGCGCTGATGACCGTCCCCCATAAAGTAAGTCGGTGCAAAATGGTCATTTTTAAAATGCCCCTTGTCATCTAAGAGCTCTGGATCAGCCAGTCGCTTGAGAATCTTGGCAAAAATATGACAGATGCCATCTTCCTCGATAATCCGATCCACCTGGCAATCCAAAACGACTGGACAAGCCTCTAAAATAGGAGCCTGGGTCCGTTCAGAAATCTCGTAGTCAAGCCCCAGGAGTTTCAATTTCTCCCGATGGCTGATAAAGCCAGCCTGTTCCATATGGAGCATGAGGTTTTCGTCAGGGATGTTCACAGTGAACTGTTGGTAATGCTTAATCTGGTCAGCCGAATTTTCCTCAGCACCAACACCGATGACCAGCCAATCTCCCAAGCTATAAGAGGAACTGCAGGTTGTGATATTGTACCCAAAGTTCTGGTCCTGATACCCCAAGATGAAAATCGGAAAACCGTAGTAGAGTTTGCTGGTGTTAAAAGATTGTTTCATGACAAGCTCCTTCAGCTAGCGGGATAAAAGAAAAATCGCCCCTGCCATCTACATGACAGGGACGAATATGTTTATCCGCGGTACCACCCAATTTCGGGCAGCGCCCGCAACTCTCGTCTTCTTGTTTCTCTTTTTTGACGTCGTTAGCTCGCTTTGGCGTACTTGAGTACAGCCTGCAACTCATTGCCTAGTCCTAAAAGGAAGCAAAAAGACTATTTCAATATTTCATTTTCATCCATTAGTAACCAGTTTTGACACATTTGTGGACTTCTCAGCACCGCCACTTTCTGTAAAATGTGTGATTCAAAACACCTCTAATAGGTTCATTTTAGCAAGTTTTCCTGGAAATAGCAAGAAATCACAAAAGCGATTATTTAAATTTAACGCCTAGTTCTTTCAATTTCTTGATTGTAGCTGGGCCGATTCCTTTAAGGGCCAACAACTCTTTTTCTGTCCAGTTTGCGAAGTCCGCAACAGAGCGAATACCTTCATCATAGAATGTTTGCGCACGATCAAGTGCCACACCTTCCAAACTTGCAGCAAATTCTTCCACTGAAGAAGCTGCTTGTTTCACTTCTTTCGCCACTGCTTTTGTAGCTTTCTCAACCTTTTTAGGTGCTTCTTTTACAGCTGCAGTTACAGTTGCGACAGCTTTTTTCAAAAGATGTCTATTTTGATGTTTGTATTGTTTCGCACGGTTTACGTTCTTCTTTGCCATTTTTCCTCCTAAATTCAGTGATCAATTTCTAAGGCAACAAGGTTTCATCACTATCATTCCATTCAAAAATCCGTTGATGTCATTTCAACTTTTTTATTGTATCACAATCCCCTAAAAAATCAAGTCATTGCTCAATTTTCAGGTAAATCTAGCTAGTTAAACGCCTTCAATAAGGTCATTTTAATATTTTCTTTCACCAAAGAGGCCATCTGGTAAATCATGAAATCCTTTTCCAGCATGGAAATTTTCAAACTTTCCTTGCAAGAACTGATAGGCGTCCAAACGGCTTTCATAGCGAATCATGGCAATTTTAGCTCGTTCGTCCTGGTCTTCATCAAAAACCTTCTTACTTTCTTCGAGAGCCATTTCATTGATCATGACCTGGGTCTTGATCCACTCCTCAAACTCCTTCATAAACTCTGTTTCGTAACTCATCTTTACTCCATTCCTCTATAAAAATCCGTATCGATCTCTCGATAAGGTTGAATGTCCTGAATATATTCCAAGACCCCTTGAAAGTCTCCAACTTCATCACGCACGGCTGCATAGGTAACATGGACAAATTTCCCACGCGATTCTGATTTGAACCACATTTCATACTTGTCTTTTTTCCCTTCACGAAGCCCCTGCATGATGGCTTTGACCTTCTCCAAATATTTCGGTGGGTGACACAGCTCAACATTGCGTCCTACCTGCGATGGCGTCCTCTTAAAAATCATTTCCTCAAAAGGCGCAGCATCATTGTAATATTGGAAAATATCATCCTTATTGACAAAGGTGATCTCCATTGGTAACTGGTTCAAGATTAAATTCGCTTGCTCCACCGATAAAAATCCATGACCAAAAGCTTGTGGCTGCTTGCGATCGAAGCTCTCTTCTTTTTTCTTAGGCGTGAAGGTAATCGTCAATTGTCCCTCAGGAGTCTCAATGACCTGACGGTGCTCATCTCCTTTTGAAGAAGGAAGCGGTTCAGTTGAACTCTCTGACTCTCTTGCTCCTTCTTCCCTGAAGTCCACACGTTTCGGCACCCATTTCTCACTTGGGAGAATAATGGCATAACCATAAGCATCACTTTCTTCTGCAATAGAGAGCCAGTCATCCTGGGTAAAGGCCTCCAGCAAAATCATCAAGAGGATCGACTCTTCCTTGAAGATCATGCCCTCAAACTCTTGCGCAAAGGCTTCAAAGCGTTCCTTGACTTCAGAAATACTAAAATCCGGTAATTTCTTGGCCGCATCCAAAGCTTGCGCAAAGAGTTCCCGAATCTGGTCATCCACTCCCCACATTACTTTTGGTGGGGAATCATGCCCATATTTTTCCATAATCGGAAACATCAACTCTTCCTTACGACGGTAATGCCGGTCAAATTGACCCACCAAACCCAGCTGACGTAACAAGCCCTTCTGAATCTCCTGAATCATCTCAGGATCCTCAGTCGTCTCATAATTGTCTAGCAAGCGGCGTACCCGCATCATAGCCGCACGAAGGGCTAAGTTCTCCTGTTTAAAGATTTGAACCGGATGACCTGGATGGTCGGTATCTGCAACTTCGACCCCTTGAACCGCATTCTTAAAGAGATTGGCATGGACATCACAAAGCTCCATAACATCTTCAAAAGTAACACCTGCATCTGAGTTCATCAGTTCATGCTCCATAAGAGAGATCTCAATCGCAGAAACCCCTGCAAAGGTCGCATCAAAGCGTTCCTGAACTGATTCAGGGGAAGCTCCATGATGAAGCTCTAATAAGATATCTCTTAAGACATGAATTCGTTCATCACTCATTAGTCTAGCCCCACTACTTCATAGCCATTAGCCTCTAGTGTTCGCACAATCTTCTCCATAGGAGTACCTTCTAATTTTGATCCTTGTTTCAAAGAAACCTTGCGCCCAACTGTATTGCGCATGATCGGATTGGCTAAGGGTTTAAAGCCCAACTCCACCAACAAATCCAATACTTCCGGATGTTGATCAATGACTTGAGCAACTGGAATCGATACATCAATAACATTGTCCATTTATTTATTTCCTCTACTCATTCCCTTTATTTCTCTTTGACGAGCCCGTTCTTCGCCCCACCAAAGAGGCATCAGTTCACCTAAAGTAATGATCTTACGACTTTCATAATCCACCATAAATTCTAGATGACGATTCTCTGCATTTAGCTCAAGGAGAAATTCACGACAGGCTCCACAAGGCATCCCGGAACCTTCTCCATAAGGAGGCTTGTCTCGAAAAGCAATAATGCGCTTGACCTTAGTCTGTCCTGATTGTTGATACATGTTGAAGAGAGCTGCTCTTTCGGCACATAAATGAAAGACACCGCAGGTTCCTTCCATACAAAAGCCCGTAAAAATCTGACCATCTGCAGCCTCAACAGCAGCAACCACATGTCGAGCATAGACAAAATCTGAAACCTCTTGAGGCGCATAGAGAGCTTTCGCCTCAAGATAAAGTTTTTCCCAAATATCCATTCTTCTACTTTCACTTCTTCACTAACTTCACAACTGCTTCCGTCCGTGCTGTATGGGGAAACATATCCACTGATTGAATGTATTCAACCTGATAAACCTTCGTCAAAGCCACTAGATCCCGTGCCAAAGTAGAGACATTACAAGAGACATAGACCATCTTTTCAGGTGCATAGTGCAACAAGGTCTCGATTAATTTTGTCCCCAAGCCCGTACGAGGTGGATCCACGATCACAGCATTGGCCCGATAGCCTTCTTGGTACCAGCGAGGAATGATCTCTTCTGCTGTACCAGCCTCATAGTGGGTATTCTCAAATCCCATCCGTTTAGCATTGTATTTGGCATCTTCAATCGCTTCAGGAATAATATCCATCCCCCGAACACTTTTCACTCTATTAGCAAAAGCAAACCCAATCGTTCCAACCCCACAGTAGGCATCAATCAGGTGATCCTCTGGAGAAACATCTAGAGCCTTGACAGCCTCACTATACAATACTTCAGTTTGTTCCGGATTCAACTGGTAAAAGGCTCGAGGAGACAGGGAGAATTCATAATCCAAAACACCTTCCAAAATGGCCTCTTCTCCCCAAATAATCTGCGTTTGTTCCCCATAGATCTCACTGGAACGAGACGTATTTTTATTAACAGCAACTGTGACAATCTCAGGGTGTTTCGTGACCAAGTCTTGCACCAAATTGTTTACGTTAATCTGACGACTGGTGACCACAATGATCTGAACCTGACCAGACTTCCGAGCCCGTCGAACCATCATGGTTCTGACACCCAGTTCTTTACGCTCATCAGCAATCGGAATCTGATAATAGGTCAATAAATCCGCTAGATCATTGGCGATAGCTTGAATAACCGGATCTTGAACCAAACAATCCTTTTAATTCCACCAAATAATGTGAATTTTGAGCATAGAGGCCCGCCTTCACCTGACCTTTGAATTTCCTTGTTTGAAATTGCAATTTTGCCCGATAGTAAAGCGGCTCCTGCATTCCAATTGTCGGCCGAATATCATACTGTTCAAATCCTTCAGGTGAGAACTTCTTCAAGGCCTGTTGCAACAAATCTGTCTTAAACTCCAGTTGCTTGTCATACTTCAAATGCATGATTTGGCAACCACCACAGGTCTCATAGATATCACACATGGGCGTCACACGAAACTTAGAGGCCTTATTCACAGATAGGAGTTTGGCTTCCGCAAAATTTTTCTTGACACTTGTAATTTGGCAGAAGATATCTTCTCCCTTCAGAGCACCTGGCACAAAGACAAGTGTTTTTTTATAAAAGCCAATCCCTTCTCCATTAATTCCCATTCGTTTAATTTTCAAAGGAATTTTTTGTTTTACTTTAACGTTCATATCCCTATCTTAACACATTTTTCGGTATAATAAAAACATGAAAATTACAAAACTAGAAAAGAAAAAAAGACTCTACCTCCTTGAATTAGACAATGATCAAAAACTTTATATTACAGAAGACACCATCGTCAAATATTTTCTTTCCAAAGAGAAAGAAATCAGTGAAGAAGAGCTAAAAGAAATCCAAGAGTTTGCACAATACTCCTATGGTAAAAACCTGGCCCTTTACCATCTTTCCTTTAAAGCTCGAACAACAAAAGAAGTCCGAGACTACCTTACAAAATATGAGATTGATACTGAGATTATTGATAAAGTGGTCCAACACCTAAAAGAAGACAAGTGGTTAGATGATCGTCAATATGCAAGAAACCTGATAGAGGCCAACCTTCTCAGTGGCGATAAAGGCCCTGTCTTATTACAACAAAAAATTCAACAAAAAGGGGTCCCAAAATCTATCCTTCAAGAAATTCTTGCAGACTATGATTTTTCAGAAGTGATCGACCGTACCGCAATAAAACTCCAAAAGAAATACCAAGGAAAATACCCGTTAAAAGCTATTGAAACGAAAATCATCCAAGCACTCATTTCAAAAGGTTTTGCATACAACCAAGCAAAGATAGCATTCCAAAATCTCGAACTAGAAGCAGATGAAGAAACAACAAATGAGCTCATTCTAAAAGAGTTAGAAAAACAATACCGTAAATACAGTAAAAAATATGAAGGCTATGACCTAAAACAACGTTTAACCCAAGCATTAGCCAGAAAAGGGTACGATTATAGTGATATAACATCAGCCATTAGAGAATTTTTAGATTCATAAATTCCCATTCAAAAATCAAATTGAAAATAAAATAGAAAAATAAGAAAAAAATTAAAAAAATATGTTACAATATAGAGGATATACTTAGATTGTAGAAAGTTGGTAAGTTATGAAACTACCTAAAGAAGGCGACTTTATTACAATTCAAAGTTATAAACATGATGGCAGTTTACACCGTACATGGCGTGACACCATGGTATTAAAGATAACCGAAAATGCAATTATTGGAGTAAATGATCATACACTTGTTACTGAAAGTGATGGTAGACGTTGGATCACGCGTGAACCAGCAATCGTTTATTTCCATAAAAAATATTGGTTTAACATCATCGCCATGATCCGTGACAATGGTGTGTCTTACTACTGTAACCTAGCAAGTCCTTTTTCACATTGACCAAGAAGCCTTAAAATATATCGACTATGATCTCGATGTCAAGGTCTTTTACAAATGGTGAAAAAAAATTGTTAGATGTTGAAGAATACGAGCAACATAAAGAAAAAATGCACTATTCAGATGACATCGACTTTATTTTAAAGGAAAATGTTAAGGTACTAGTAGATTGGATAAACCAAAACAAAGGTCCTTTTTCTGAGGAATATATCAAAATTTGGTATAACCGTTATGTTGAACTGCGAAATAAATAAAGTTGGAAAGAGCGCAAGCTCTTTTTTCTTGTAAAGAAATAAGAAAATCATCTACAAAAAAAGCCTAATGACAATCATTAGACTTTTTCAATACACTATCGGGAAGACAGGATTCGAACCTGCGACACCTTGGTCCCAAACCAAGTACTCTACCAAGCTGAGCTACTTCCCGATCTAAAGCTTACGCTTTATGCACCCTAGAGGAGTCGAACCTCTAACCGCCTGATTCGTAGTCAGGTACTCTATCCAGTTGAGCTAAGGGTGCTCGTTCCTATTCAATTATTACATAGCCTTGCGACCATGCACCCTAGAGGAGTCGAACCTCTAACCGCCTGATTCGTAGTCAGGTACTCTATCCAGTTGAGCTAAGGGTGCTTCTTTCAACCTTTGTCTATGCCGAGGACCGGAATCGAACCGGTACGATCGTTACCAATCGCAGGATTTTAAGTCCTGTGCGTCTGCCAGTTCCGCCACCCCGGCCTCCTCAAGCGAACGACGGGATTCGAACCCGCGACCCCCACCTTGGCAAGGTGGTGTTCTACCACTGAACTACGTTCGCATTGCTTTCTTTATATAAAAAAATGCCGGCTACATGACTTGAACACGCGACCCTCTGATTACAAATCAGATGCTCTACCAACTGAGCTAAGCCGGCTCATTATTATTCTCTTATGCGGGTTAAGGGACTTGAACCCCCACGCCGTAAAGCGCCAGATCCTAAATCTGGTGCGTCTGCCAATTCCGCCAAACCCGCTAAAATATGACCCGTACTGGGCTCGAACCAGTGACCCATTGATTAAAAGTCAATTGCTCTACCAACTGAGCTAACGAGTCTTAAAATAATTTTCATTATCTTAACGGTCCCGACGGGAATCGAACCCGCGATCTTCGCCGTGACAGGCGACGTGATAACCGCTACACTACGGGACCTATGGGAGTTAACGGGATCGAACCGCTGACCCTCTGCTTGTAAGGCAGATGCTCTCCCAGCTGAGCTAAACTCCCAAATGAGCCTAGTATCTACTAGGCTCAATCTCTTGCTAAGCGACTACCTTATCTCACAGGGGGCAACCCCCAACTACTTCCGGCGTTCTAGGGCTTAACTGCTGTGTTCGGCATGGGTACAGGTGTATCTCCTAGGCTATCGTCACTTAACTCTGAATGATTAAACATTCAAAATTGAACATCTATATTCTAACAAGTTAACCTTTCGTTGTCAATATCTTCTGACTCTTTGGATAAGTCCTCGAGCTATTAGTATTAGTCCGCTCCATTGCTCACACAACTTCCACTCCTAACCTATCTACCTGATCTTCTCTCAGGGCTCTTACTAACATATAGTTATGGGAAATCTCATCTTGAGGTGGGTTTCACACTTAGATGCTTTCAGCGTTTATCCCTTCCCTACATAGCTACCCAGCGATGCCTCTGGCGAGACAACTGGTACACCAGCGGTAAGTCCACTCTGGTCCTCTCGTACTAGGAGCAGATCCTCTCAAATTTCCTACGCCCGCGACGGATAGGGACCGAACTGTCTCACGACGTTCTGAACCCAGCTCGCGTGCCGCTTTAATGGGCGAACAGCCCAACCCTTGGGACCGACTACAGCCCCAGGATGCGACGAGCCGACATCGAGGTGCCAAACCTCCCCGTCGATGTGAACTCTTGGGGGAGATAAGCCTGTTATCCCCAGGGTAGCTTTTATCCGTTGAGCGATGGCCCTTCCATACGGAACCACCGGATCACTAAGCCCGACTTTCGTCCCTGCTCGAGTTGTAGCTCTCGCAGTCAAGCTCCCTTATACCTTTACACTCTGCGAATGATTTCCAACCATTCTGAGGGAACCTTTGGGCGCCTCCGTTACCTTTTAGGAGGCGACCGCCCCAGTCAAACTGCCCGTCAGACACTGTCTCCGTAGATGATAAACCTACCGGGTTAGAGTGGCCATAACACAAGGGTAGTATCCCAACAACGCCTCCATCGAAACTGGCGTCCCGATATCAATGGCTCCTACCTATCCTGTACATGTGGTACAGACACTCAATATCAAACTGCAGTAAAGCTCCATGGGGTCTTTCCGTCCTGTCGCGGGTAACCTGCATCTTCACAGGTACTAAAATTTCACCGAGTCTCTCGTTGAGACAGTGCCCAAATCATTACGCCTTTCGTGCGGGTCGGAACTTACCCGACAAGGAATTTCGCTACCTTAGGACCGTTATAGTTACGGCCGCCGTTTACTGGGGCTTCAATTCATACCTTCGCTTACGCTAAGCACTCCTCTTAACCTTCCAGCACCGGGCAGGCGTCACCCCCTATACATCATCTTACGATTTAGCAGAGAGCTGTGTTTTTGATAAACAGTTGCTTGGGCCTATTCACTGCGGCTGACATAAAGCCAGCACCCCTTCTCCCGAAGTTACGGGGTCATTTTGCCGAGTTCCTTAACGAGAGTTCTCTCGCTCACCTGAGGCTACTCGCCTCGACTACCTGTGTCGGTTTGCGGTACGGGTAGAGTATGATTAACGCTAGAAGCTTTTCTTGGCAGTGTGACGTCACTAACTTCGCTACTAAACTTCGCTCCCCATCACAGCTCAATGTTATAGAATTAAGCATTTAACTCAATTCACACCTCACTGCTTAGACGTGCACTTCCAGTCGCACGCTTTAGTTAGCCTACTGCGTCCCTCCTTCACTACATACTCTAGTACAGGAATATCAACCTGTTGTCCATCGGATACACCTTTCGGTCTCTCCTTAGGTCCCGACTAACCCAGGGCGGACGAGCCTTCCCCTGGAAACCTTAGTCTTACGGTGGACAGGATTCTCACCTGTCTTTCGCTACTCATACCGGCATTCTCACTTCTATGCGTTCCAGCGCTCCTCACGGTACACCTTCTCCACACATAGAACGCTCTCCTACCATACCTATAAAGGTATCCACAGCTTCGGTAAATTGTTTTAGCCCCGGTACATTTTCGGCGCAGGGTCACTCGACTAGTGAGCTATTACGCACTCTTTGAATGAATAGCTGCTTCTAAGCTAACATCCTAGTTGTCTGTGCAACCCCACATCCTTTTCCACTTAACAATTATTTTGGGACCTTAGCTGGTGGTCTGGGCTGTTTCCCTTTCGACTACGGATCTTAGCACTCGCAGTCTGACTGCCGACCATAATTCATTGGCATTCGGAGTTTATCTGAGATTGGTAATCCGGGATGGACCCCTCACCCAAACAGTGCTCTACCTCCAAGAATCTTAATGTCGACGCTAGCCCTAAAGCTATTTCGGAGAGAACCAGCTATCTCCAAGTTCGTTTGGAATTTCTCCGCTACCCACAAGTCATCCAAGCACTTTTCAACGTGCCCTGGTTCGGTCCTCCAGTGAGTTTTACCTCACCTTCAACCTGCTCATGGGTAGGTCACATGGTTTCGGGTCTACGACATAATACTATTCCGCCCTATTCAGACTCGGTTTCCCTACGGCTCCGTCTCTTCAACTTAACCTCGCATCATATCGTAACTCGCCGGTTCATTCTACAAAAGGCACGCTCTCACCCATTAACGGGCTCGAACTTGTTGTAGGCACACGGTTTCAGGTTCTATTTCACTCCCCTCCCGGGGTGCTTTTCACCTTTCCCTCACGGTACTGGTTCACTATCGGTCACTAGAGAGTATTTAGGGTTGGGAGATGGTCCTCCCAGATTCCGACGGGATTTCTCGTGTCCCGCCGTACTCAGGATACTGCTAGGTATAAAGACTATTTCGAATACGAGGCTCTTACTCTCTTTGGCTGACCTTCCCATGTCATTCTTCTATAATCTTTAAGTCCACATTGCAGTCCTACAACCCCGAAGAGTAAACTCTTCGGTTTGCCCTCCTGCCGTTTCGCTCGCCGCTACTCAGGCAATCGCTTTTGCTTTCTCTTCCTGCAGCTACTTAGATGTTTCAGTTCACTGCGTCTTCCTCTACATTACCTTAACAGTAATGAGTGACAGGCATTACCTGCCGGGTTCCCCCATTCGGACATCTCTGGATCATTGCTCACTTACAGCTCCCCAAAGCATTTCGTCGTTAGTCACGTCCTTCATCGGCTTCTAGTGCCAAGGCATCCACCGTGCGCCCTTATTAACTTAACCTTATTTTTGGTCTTGCGACCTAAACTCTTTAAATATTTACAGCGTTTCGGTTTATTTTCTTGTTACTATTTGATATAGATATTCAATTTTCAATGTTCAATCTTAACACCCTTACAGTGTTAATGGAGCCTAGCGGGATCGAACCGCTGACCTCCTGCGTGCAAAGCAGGCGCTCTCCCAGCTGAGCTAAGGCCCCACAAGACCTCTCAAAACTAAACAAGACCAACGTACAGGTTTCCATTTCCTTAGAAAGGAGGTGATCCAGCCGCACCTTCCGATACGGCTACCTTGTTACGACTTCACCCCAATCATCTATCCCACCTTAGGCGGCTGGCTCCTAAAAGGTTACCTCACCGACTTCGGGTGTTACAAACTCTCGTGGTGTGACGGGCGGTGTGTACAAGGCCCGGGAACGTATTCACCGCGGCGTGCTGATCCGCGATTACTAGCGATTCCGACTTCATGTAGGCGAGTTGCAGCCTACAATCCGAACTGAGACTGGCTTTAAGAGATTAGCTTGCCGTCACCGACTCGCGACTCGTTGTACCAGCCATTGTAGCACGTGTGTAGCCCAGGTCATAAGGGGCATGATGATTTGACGTCATCCCCACCTTCCTCCGGTTTATTACCGGCAGTCTCGCTAGAGTGCCCAACTCAATGATGGCAACTAACAATAGGGGTTGCGCTCGTTGCGGGACTTAACCCAACATCTCACGACACGAGCTGACGACAACCATGCACCACCTGTCACCTCTGTCCCGAAGGAAAACTCTATCTCTAGAGCGGTCAGAGGGATGTCAAGACCTGGTAAGGTTCTTCGCGTTGCTTCGAATTAAACCACATGCTCCACCGCTTGTGCGGGCCCCCGTCAATTCCTTTGAGTTTCAACCTTGCGGTCGTACTCCCCAGGCGGAGTGCTTAATGCGTTAGCTGCGGCACTGAGTCCCGGAAAGGACCCAACACCTAGCACTCATCGTTTACGGCGTGGACTACCAGGGTATCTAATCCTGTTTGCTCCCCACGCTTTCGAGCCTCAGCGTCAGTTACAGACCAGAGAGCCGCTTTCGCCACCGGTGTTCCTCCATATATCTACGCATTTCACCGCTACACATGGAATTCCACTCTCCCCTTCTGCACTCAAGTTAAACAGTTTCCAAAGCGTACTATGGTTAAGCCACAGCCTTTAACTTCAGACTTATCTAACCGCCTGCGCTCGCTTTACGCCCAATAAATCCGGACAACGCTCGGGACCTACGTATTACCGCGGCTGCTGGCACGTAGTTAGCCGTCCCTTTCTGGTAAGTTACCGTCACAGTGTGAACTTTCCACTCTCACACTCGTTCTTCTCTTACAACAGAGCTTTACGATCCGAAAACCTTCTTCACTCACGCGGCGTTGCTCGGTCAGGGTTGCCCCCATTGCCGAAGATTCCCTACTGCTGCCTCCCGTAGGAGTCTGGGCCGTGTCTCAGTCCCAGTGTGGCCGATCACCCTCTCAGGTCGGCTATGTATCGTCGCCTTGGTGAGCCGTTACCTCACCAACTAGCTAATACAACGCAGGTCCATCTCTTAGTGATGCAATTGCACCTTTCAAATCAATATCATGCGATATCGACTTTTATGCGGTATTAGCTATCGTTTCCAATAGTTATCCCCCGCTAAGAGGCAGGTTACCTACGCGTTACTCACCCGTTCGCAACTCATCCGCTCGGTGCAAGCACCAAGCTTCAGCGTTCTACTTGCATGTATTAGGCACGCCGCCAGCGTTCATCCTGAGCCAGGATCAAACTCTCATTAAAATAATTGTTTGTCTTAAACTCATTCTGTCACTGACAGATTTATTGTTTCTTTATTGTTCAGTTACTATAACTTGCAGTTATAGCGCCCTGCACATTGGTTCGTCTTGTTCAGTTTTCAAAGGTCTTTGTCGCTCTCGCGACAACTATATTAGTATATCATGACCTGTCCCTTACTGTCAACACTTTTTTTAAAAATTTTTTTATTTTTTCTTTGAAAAAGTATTCTTTACTTTTTTGGGTTTATATAAAAAAATCAGGAGCACAAATGCTCCCTGATTCCTCTATAATTTTAATTGATGTTTTCAATCTCTTTTTGATCTCTATTCTTTTACTTCCAATAGACCGATATCTCCATCTTCTCTACGGTAGATAACATTAGTTGTGTTGTCTTCTGCATCACGATAAATGAAGAAGTCGTGTGCTAATAGATCCATTTGAAGGATCGCTTCATCTATATCCATTGGTTCTAGATCAATTGTTTTTGAGCGAACAACTTTTTCTGTGGTTGTTGCTTCTTCTACAACTGCATCGGTAAACAATTTACCTGCACCAGATTTAACACGATTTTTCTTTTCGATTTTTGTTTTATTCTTACGAATTTGACGTTCAATTTTATCTACAACCAGATCAATTGAACCGTACATATCTTGAGACACATCTTCTGCACGAAGTGTAATAGATCCAAGTGGAATGGTTACTTCTACTTTTGCGGTCTTTTCACGGTAAACTTTTAAGTTTACTCGAGCGTCTAGCTCTTGATCTGCCTGAAAATATTTTTCAATCTTTTCGAGTTTAGAAACGACATAGTCGCGAATGGCTTCTGTTACTTCTAGGTTTTCACCACGGATACTATATTTAATCATATTAGTACCTACTTTCTAAACATTATGTTTTTATTTATATGTATATTATAACGCTTTCATAAAGTTTTTTTGCAAATCTTTTTTTACCTTGCGATTGAAAATGTCTTTATTTCTTTCACACCTTTTTCAATTAATAGGCGCTTCATTAATTCGATTGTTTTGCCAGTTGTGTAGATATCATCGAAGATAAGATATTTCTGCTTTTTCTGAAACTTCTCATTTTAATTGAAAAGTGTTGAGAGGTTTTTTTAATCTTTCTTCTCTTGTTTTTTTTGATTGGGCCAAGCTGTCTTCTTTATGAAATAGAGTGCTGTACTTTATTTCTGCAAAATCTAGTATAGTCGATACTTGATTGAATCCTCTCTCCTGCTTTTTTTCATGGCTAATTGGAGTCGGTATTATTGTATAGTTTTTATACTTTTTCAAGGCTTTTTTGATGTCACATGCAAATACCATTCCTAATAAACGATCTCCTTCAAATTTATATCGTTTGAAATAGTCTTTCATTGCTCCATTATATCTATATAAAGCTTCATGTTGAACAGTATTTCCTTTGTCTTCCCAGTACTCACAATCTTTACATACTTTCTCCTCCTTATCTTTAAAGCACCTAGGACAATGAATTTCGCCAATTTGTTCGAAGTTTTCTTTGCATTCTTTACAAATCCATTTTTCTTGTTGATTTATAAAAATAAGATCTGTGAAATGTTCACTAGTTTTTAACTCTTTATTACAAAGCAGACATTCTTTCAAAATCCAGCCTCCTGATTCATTTCCTTTTATTTCCTTTGATCGCTTTTTTCATTTCTCGTGTTATGCCATCTGATAGAAAAAGAGTAGTTTACCTGTTGGTCTTTCTTTACTTCGACCAACTCTTCCTGAAATTTGTACGAGGGCACTTTTTAGTAAATAATTTGATGATTACTTTCTAAAAACAAAAGACATCTACAAAGCGGAAAGGTCACTCCTCTTTCTAAAATATGTTGTCGAGACTAGCATGGTTATTGCTCTGTTTCTAAACTCTTCTACCATTCGTCAGAGCGATCCTGTTGTCTGAGAGGATACAAAACCTACTGTTTTCTTTTCGGGAAAGTAGTTTTTTTAAGTTCTCTGTAAATTGTTGTCCCTAATTCTATTTCAGATACGAAGAATAACAATGGGTAGTGAGTCTGTCTTTGCTTCTTGATTAGTTTCAATAGTTCGTAGGGGATTCTTCCTTTTTCTATTTTTTCTCTCATTTTCGATACCCATTTTATTTCTGGAACCACTAGTGGGTTCCCATGGAAACGTCTTGGAAGACTATAACGGATGATTTCTTTTTTCTTAACCTTTTTATCTAACTCATCTGTAGAGGTTGCTGTTAAATAAAGGGTGTTCCCTTCTTTTTTTATCGCATTCTGAGCTGCTTTATATAACATAGGATTATCTACAAAGGGAAAAGCGTCGACCTCATCTATAATAAGGAGATCAAAGGCCTGATAAAACTTTAACAATTGGTGAGTGGTTGCGATTACCAAAGGTGTTCTAAAATAGGGGTCCGATTCCCCATGAAGCAACGATATAGAACAGGAAAAATCTTCCTTCATCCTTCCGTACAGTTCGATACAGACATCGATTCTTGGGGTAGCAATACAAACTGCTTGTCCACTCTTGATCGCTGTTGCTACAACCTGGTACATCATTTCCGTTTTCCCAGCTCCTGTCACAGCATGTACCAAGGCATTTTTTCCTTCTTTAACTGCTTTGATAAGACCATCTGATACCTCTTGTTGATAGGAAGTCAAGGTTCCTTTCCAGTTTAACACCTCTTGTCCCTCAAAGTCCTGCTGTGCAATAGCATAAAGTTTTTGATCACTCTGGATCCTTCCCAATTGGATACAAGCTCTACAATACAGGACCTCTTCACTCAACTTCCAAAGTTTTTGATCAATCATACTGCCACATCGAAAACATTGGTACCTTCCATTTTGTTTTTCTATGGTTGGGAGTTCTTGGGCCATTTCTTTTAAATCGTCTGTCATCTGGCTCTCTGTTAAGAGCCTTCCATAAGCATCTTCTATCTTCATACTTATCAATTCGTAAAAATTGGAGAAAATCATTCTTTTTTTGTAAAATAAGAATATGGAATATATTACATTTAAAGAGAACGGCACTGTTCAAGAAGAAATCAAAAAATCGAAATTCATTTGTCATGTTAAACGCGTCTCTTCTGAAGAGGAAGCTAGAGATTTTATCAACGCGATCAAGAAGGAACACTACAAGGCCACACATAACTGTTCTGCTTTCATCATTGGAGAACATAGCGATATTAAACGGACCAGTGACGATGGCGAACCTAGTGGAACAGCGGGTGTACCGATGTTGGGAGTTTTAGAGAATCATCACATCACTAATAGTTGTGTTGTGGTTACCCGCTATTTTGGAGGCATTAAATTGGGTGCTGGCGGTCTGATTCGTGCATACGCTGGAAGTGTGGCTCAAGCAGTTCGAGAGATTGGACTTGTAGAAATCAGGAGCAAGTTGTTCTTGGGATCACACTTTCTTATTCCCAATACCAAGAATTTGCTAATTTCTTAAAAGACAACAAATTGGTAGAACAAGATCCGATGTTTACAGATCGGGTGGCGACAACTATTTTTGTAGACAAAGAAGACACCAGTTCTATCACAGCTGCTTTAGTCGAATTTTATAATGGGAAAATCCTTATAGAAGATCAAGGAATTCGCGAGATTGAAGTACCCCTACTTTCTGTAGAAAAATAATCAAAGAAACTACCGGCAACGATAGTTTTTTTTTATCACACCCATAAAATTTCTATATTTTACATTCTTCCCACAAGAGACTATACTTGTTAGTATCAAGAAAACCTAGAACTGAGGTATATTATGGCTATTTATGAAAATATTACAGAATTGATTGGGAACACTCCGATTGTCAAATTGAACCGTCTTGTTCCTGAAGGAGCTGCAGATGTCTATGTAAAACTCGAAGCCTTCAACCCTGGATCATCGGTTAAAGACCGGATTGCTTTAAGCATGATTGAAAAAGCTGAAGCAGATGGCTTGATCAAACCAGGTGATACCATTGTCGAAGCAACTAGTGGAAACACTGGGATTGGTTTATCATGGGTTGGTGCAGCTAAAGGCTATAAAGTTGTGATTGTCATGCCTGAAACCATGAGTGTGGAACGTCGTAAAATCATCCAAGCCTATGGAGCTGAACTCGTTTTGACTCCTGGAAGTGAAGGAATGAAAGGTGCCATCGCTAAAGCTGAAGCAATCGCTGCAGAAAGAAATGGCTTCCTTCCTCTTCAATTTGAAAACCCTGCTAACCCAGAGGTACATGAAAGAACAACAGGACAAGAAATCGTTGATGCCTTTGGAAAAGATGGTTTAGATGCTTTTGTCGCAGGTGTTGGTACTGGTGGTACTGTTTCTGGTATTTCTCATACTTTGAAAAAGAATAATCCTGCTGTCAAAGTCTATGCCGTTGAGGCCAATGAATCTGCAGTCCTTTCTGGCGAAAAACCTGGACCACATAAAATCCAAGGTATTTCAGCAGGTTTTATTCCAAATACTTTAGACACTAACGCATATGATGGTGTTCGTCGCGTATCTTCAGAAGAAGCTTTCGAACTTGCACGCGCTATCGGTGGAGCTGAAGGATTCTTAGTCGGTATCTCAAGCGCAGCTGCTATCTATGCTGCTATTGAAGTCGCAAAAGAATTAGGTAGCGGTAAAAAAGTTCTTGCTCTTGCACCAGATAATGGGGAACGTTACCTTTCCACTACTCTTTACGAATTTGAATAACTCACTATACCAAAAAACTTCGATAGGTTTCATCAACCTATCGAAGTTTTTATTTTTTTTCTTGTTTGCTAAAGAATGCTTTTCCTTCTTTGACCCAGGTTGGCATCTGTTGAGCTAAGGGAGCAAAACCACTTTTGTTGCGGTCATTTGAAAAACGATGGTGTCGAATACTTCGTTGCGGTGTTTCTTCTAAGGTTCTCAAAGAGAGACTGGCTTTCTTAGAATATTCATCAACATCAATGACTTGGACAAAGACTTTCTCTCCAATCGAAAGAATATCATGAATATTACTTACATAGCCACTTCGAATCTCTGAGATATGAATCAAGCCTGTGACACCCGACTCTAGTTCAACAAAGGCTCCATAAGGTTGAATGCCTGTGATGGTTCCTTCTAACTTATCTCCAATTTTCATTTTAGTCCTCAATTTCGATGGTTTGAATCACGACATCTTCTACTGGCTTATCCATCATACCTGTCTCAACAGCCGCAATCTCATCCAATACCACAAATGAAGCTTCATCCATCAATTGTCCAAATACGGTATGGCGTTGATCTAGATGAGGAGTTCCTCCTTCTGTCGTATAGATTTCGGCAATTTTTTCAGGCCAGCCACCGCGGACCAATTCCTTTTTCGAATATGGGAGATGTTGATTTTGTACAATAAAGAATTGGCTGCCATTTGTGTTTGGTCCAGCATTTGCCATTGAAAGGGCTCCGCGAATATTGTACAATTCTTTTGAAAATTCGTCTTCAAAGCTCTCACCATAGATGGATTCACCACCCATACCTGTACCAGTAGGATCTCCCCCTTGGATCATGAAATCTTTAATAATCCGATGGAAAATGACACCATCATAATAGCCAGACTTAGCAAGAGCCACAAAATTTGCAACTGTTTTTGGCGCTTGATCTGGGAACAATTGAATTTTCATCTCACCGTGATTGGTTTTGATCACAGCTATAGGACCTTCAACCACACCAAGTTCCAACTGCGGTAACGTCAATTCTTTTTCAACCATATTTAACTCCTCTAAGGCATAGAATATGCCATCTTCTTCCAAATTCTTAGTGATATAATCAGCTTTTTCTTGTAACTCTGGGGCAGATATTCCCATTGCGATACTAATCCCAGCATAATCAAATAGTTCAAGATCATTTAAGCCATCCCCAAATACCAAAACATTTTCTGGCTTCAAGCCCAAATGATTTACAAGTTGAGAGACTCCAGAAGCCTTTGATCGATCAAAACGAACAACATCAGATGAATGTGGGTGCCATGGAACTAGACGTAACTCCTCTTGTAAGGAAGGTGATAATTCTAAATCACCATCATCTTCATCAAAGGTCCACATTTGGAAAATTGGTTCTTTCAAATGCAGATCTGGATCTACTGGTAAGTTGGGATAAATGATGTCAATAGCATCACTGATCAAAGGTGTACGATTGGACAGGGCAGCTTGATGACTAGCCACTAACCCATAATCAATCTGGGATTCTTTGGCCCAATCCACAAAAGAAGAAACGATTGCTTCATTGATTGGTGATTGGTAGATCACAGTTCCTTTGGTATCTTCAATATAGGCACCGTTTAAGGTGACTAGAAAATCCGGCTTTAAGTCCATAATTTCAGGAACAACTCCAAAAACCCCTCTACCGGTTGCAATCCCTGTTCGAATTCCCTTTTCTTTCAACTGACGAAAGACGTCTTTTACAGATTCTGGGATCAATCCAGTTTCTTTTGCACGTAATGTATCGTCAATATCAAAAAAGACGATTTTTACTTTTTTTGCTTTATAACGTAATTTTGCGTCCACTTGTCTCCCCCTATTTTCCTTGCTCTATTATAGCATGTTTCAACTTAAAAATCTTCCTGATTCACCAGATGGTGTCGGAAGGCATAGACGACTGCTTGTGTCCGATCACTAACTTCTAGTTTCGATAAAATATTGGAGACGTGGGTTTTCACCGTTTTTAAAGAAATAAAGAGTTCATCTGCTATGCGTTGATTTTCATATCCTTTGGTCAATAAAGACAGAATATCTCGTTCTCTAGCCGTCAAATCATCATGCAATTCAGCATGGTTCTTGCGTGACTCAACTTTTTGACTAACTTCTGTCTCGATCGCAAATTCTCCCTTTGCAACCTTCCTTACAGCCTGTAGGATCTCAGTTGCCGACGAAGTCTTTAAGATATAACCTTTTGCACCTGCATCTAAAACCGGGTAGATCTTTTCGTTATCCAAATAAGACGTCAAAATGACAATTTTAGCTTCCGGCCACTCTTTTAGGATGGCTAGAGTTGCATCGATTCCATTTAGCTCTGGCATCACAATATCCATGATGATGACGTCTGGTCTTTCTTTCAGCGCCAACTCCACGCCTTCTTGCCCATTTTGTGCCTCTGAGACTTGCTCAATATCGGTTTGCATGGACAAAAAGCTTTTTAATCCCAACCGGACCATTTCATGGTCGTCTACTAATAATACTTTCATACAGTTTCCTTTTCATTTTTATCTTTTACAAGGAGGGGAACACGAATATCTACAGCTACTCCCTTTTGAGGACTCGTTCTTATTTTAATGGTTCCCGCCATGTCTTCTACACGTTCTTGAATATTTTTCAACCCATAACTCAATCGTTCCAATTTTTCCTGCTCAAATCCGATTCCATCATCTACCATCCGTAAATGAAGTTGTTTCCCCTCCTGATGCAAAAAGACATCCATTTGTTGAGCTCTAGCATGTTTCAAGGTATTGCTGACAATTTCTTGGACGATCCGAAACAGATGTTCTTCCATATCTTTTGGAATACTCACTTCATTATGATGGAAGACAACGGTTAGGTTACTCTTTTCCTTCAATTCTCTAAAAATCATCTCCATACCTTCTACTAAACTTTTTCCTTCCAATTCTGTAGGACGAAGATGTAAGAGCAAGACACGTAGATCATTTTGGGCTGTACCCAAAATATCCGATACCCCATTTAATTGCTGCTGAATCTGGTTTTTCTCTAACTCAAGAGCCTGTGAAGCCACTCCGGACAAAATCATATTAGCTGCAAACAATTCTTGACTAACCGTGTCATGTAGATCGCGCGCAATTCTCTTACGCTCGATTTCAATAATTTCTTCCTCATTTCGCATCACACGATTTTCACTCTTTTGTAAATTTTCTTCAAGTCGATGTAACCTCTTATCCAATAAATCTAACTGTTGATTCAATTCTTGGGGGCAATTTCTTTTTGCTGGGAACCATTCATAATAGCTTCCACCTTTTGTTGTACCGCATGAACTGTCACAAATTGCGTGATCTTCATAATCAAGAGAACTAAAGCCGTCAATGCAAGCGTCAGACTAAAAATCAAAAATAGGAATGATTGAAGCAAGGAAAGATCTGAAAGAAGTTTGCTCCACTGAAAACCAACAAAATGAAAAATGGTATGACAAATGACCGCAACCACCATTAGGGAATAGAAGTACAAAAGGAGATAGTCTAATTTTTTCATGCGCGAATCACCTCTACATCCCCAACGATTCCAACTAATACAATTTTAATAGAACGGTGCGACCTCCGATAATGTGCCGTTTCAATATCTAAGGTTTCATTCCTCATCTTTCGGATAGGAAGATCCAAAAACTTCAGATTTCCATAAAGCGTGTTAATTTGTAAATGAAGCTCCAAATCAATCGGTAAGATAATTTTTGTATTTCCAAAACCTTTCCGGATGATCACCACATTGTCCCAATTGCAAATGGCTACCTCCTCTAAATGGAGGGTGTCATTTCCAAAAACTCGGATCACATTCAGATCTCGATACCCTCGACTTTGCTTTGAAAAATGTTGTAAATCACCAATCCATCGAGTTTTTTCCTGACGAATTTCGGTATTCTCTTCAACATCAAACATAACTGCTTCATTTTCCTTATACATATAAGGGTAGGCGATCAATAAACCATAAACCACCGCAAATAAAATGGCTGCAATCACAAAAGGATTCAGCATCACGATAAAAAACAAGAGCACACTCAGCGCGATTAATAGAAAATTCGCTTTTTGTTTGCCAAAATAGTAATACAAAAGGAGCAAAAAGAGAACCATCAAGACAACAAATCTGGAAAAATCGATTGATAAAATGGTGATCGCTGCTAATGTTAACAAAACGGCTTCAACGAAAATAAAAATTTGTATTTTCCACATAGTCTACCTCATCTTTTCCTATTTTATCAAATTTTTCCTCATTTGACTTCCGTCTGTGGTTGGATAATACGAAGAGCAAAAAAACACCCAAAAGATAGAAATCCTTTGGGTGTCCTTGGTATCGGAATGAATTGTTATTAAATAAGTTCTTTCCGATAACGGTTGTATAGAGGCATTATTTATACATGAATGCCCAGTAATAGTTACCGTCGCCATTGATGACTGCTGCTACCGCACCTTCTGTGGCATTTGGATCGAGCATTAATTCTCTCAATCCACTGTTATACCATTTCGTTGCAACCGTTGTTGCATTGTCTTCACGACGAGCTACAAAACCTGTGCTATCGTACTGACGTGAAATAGTATGGGCTTTTGGTAAGGCACGTGAGTTGTAGACATCATCTGACCAAGTCAATTCTTTTAATCCTTGTGCTTTTCGCAATTCGTTAATCTTAGCAAAAGCTTCTTTCGCTTTATCTAACTCGATATAGTTTGTATTGTCTGTCGCTTCTACACGATAAACGAATTTCACATAGCCAAACTCAACATCTTTGTAGTTCTTGTCATCTACTCCACTCTTCAAGTTAGCGATTAAAACATAGTCTTTAGCCCATGGGTTTTCTTTAGATTGCTCAAAGAGTTCTGGGTCCTCGATTTCCCATTCTACTTTGGCATCCCAGCCAGCATTGTCAATAAATTTAGGATTCATTTTCTTAATGACATAGTCCTTAAATTCATCCACATTCTTAAATGGAAGAGCTTGACCTGCTTTAGCTGTTTCTACAAGATTTGTAGAGTAGAGCTTCACGCTTGAGTCACGATCGCTATAAGCATATTCATCATCTTTGGCATCTTCGTGGAATTTTGGATCGATCTCAGGATCTTTTGGATCTGTCATTCCATAAAGTTTCCATTTGTCTCCGTTCCATTTCCAATAAGCAGAGTAACCAGTTGCTTCTGTATCAGATGGAACATAGTAATAGTGAGTCGAACCGTCAAAGTAGTAGTTCTTATCTCGACGCAAAGCTGCTGATCCAGGTTTACCAGGAGGGTAGACTATCTTAGGTGCTCGTCCATTCGGAGCCCATGGAAGATGTTCTAATCCTTCTGCTGGTGTCTCAACATATGGAGGAATTTGGTTTTCACTAGGCTGATCTGATGATACCAAACCATCATTTCCTGGGACTTCAGGTTGCACCGGTTCTTCTGGTTTTGGTTCACTTGGATTTTTCTGGGAGTTGGTGCGAAAGGATCAAACTCTCCATCTGCTCCCTACAAATGGAGGATTTTTCTGGGAAGACTCAAGTTCCCATGATCTTCTAGGTGTAGATGGTTCTGATGGGTTGACTGGTTGATCGGGTTTATTGCTTGGATCTGGCTCGTCAGGTGTTGGAGTTGGATCAGGAGTCGGTGTAGGAACTGGATCAGGAGTATCAGGATTTTCCGTCGAATTCTTCACAAATACCCATTTACCATTTTTATAGTAATAATAATCCCCGTTATCCAATACATAATAATGGTAGCCATTTTTCATATACATAATGAGGGTCATTGGCAAGGTTATTAGTAGAGTTATTCCGATTAGTTAGAGGCTTTCCACTCACCATTGCGGTAGATCCGGTAAGTTCCATCACTCATCCGATAATAATGATTACCATTCCAATAAATGTAGTTTTTTTGTCACGAACTAGATAGTTATAACCATAGTAATTATTCCAGTTATTATAATTGTAGTTATAGTCATGTTATAGCCATAATAATAGTTCCAACTTTGGATATCCATAGCCATAACCATAGGTCCATGAATTATAACCATTATAGCCGTCCCAATTATTGTAACCATTGCCATAATAGTTTGTATTGTAGAAGTTGGTATTCCACCCTCTATTATCTGCAGCTACTTTTTGTTGCTATAAATGCTGGAGCAATCACAGCCATTGCTAAAATCGATCGGCTCAGCATTCTATAATTTTCTGTCCATTTTAATAATCTCCATTTGGAAAGTATATATGAAAGTTACATCAAGCATATGTACATATTCAATAGTCGTTCTTTCCAATTCTATCTTAGCGAGTACTATTTCTTTCCACTAGTTGGTAAGGCCTATTCAAATAATGGATAGAAAATTTTTTCTGAAGAAATAACTCTCTATTAAATTAGTTCCGACCGGCTTTTTTCAATCTTTGATTTCCTCTCATGCAGATTGTAGCATAGATTCATAATAAAAAGCAAATGGTTTGATATTCAATTATTTTTTTATTCTCAAATTAAATTACATTCACTAGCTTAACTCCATGAAAAAAAATAGTTTTAAATGCTGTATTATTAAGATTTTTATAAAAATCCATATTACCTTTCTGAAAAAAATCAATATTATAAAACTCAAATATTTTTCCCTCTTAGGTGAAATATAAAAAAATCACGACGTGAAAAATAAAAAAACAGGTAAGAATAGAAGGGCAAACAAAATGTGTTTGAAACTATAAAACGCATAATATCAGGTATCTATATATACTGATATTATGCGTTTTATATGAAATATTTATGGACCTATTTTCTCAGATTGAGTTTTTACCTAACTTTTTCTTGCAATCAATTTCCTAATCATCATCTGCTGCACTACTACTTGAACTATCGGTATCCTTTCGATCTGATGAAGACGAACTAGACGTTTCTGAACTTGAAGAAGCTTTCGTACTTGAAGAAGAAGTCACTTTAGGCTCATACACTGTCAATATAATTCGTGGTCCGATTAATATCCACTGTACTAGATGCCTCTGGAGTTTGACTCACAATTTGACCCTGCAGAAACAACAACCCCATCAGGGAAGATGGTCCGTTTTTTTCTTAATTCGATATTGGCTTCCTTGATGTCATATATTTCAATCAAATTGCTACGTGCGAAATCATAGGTTGATCCAATATAGTTTGGCATTTCAATTGAAGTTGTTTCTTTTGCTACTTTTAAAACAATCTTGGTTTTTGAATTCAAAGAATATTGCTCACCTGGTGCTGGCGTTTGTTCAAGAACAGTCCCCGCATCATAGTCAAAAGTTTCAACTTCTTCAATACGTGATCATCTTACTTGACACTTTATAAGTATTTTTCAGATCATCCTCTGCTTTTTGCCCGTCGTTTCTCCTACATAATTTGGCATTTCAAAAGCTATTTGGTCCCTTTTGAAACAATCAAATCAATTCGACTTTGTTCTCTCTTTTGAGCTCCCTGCATTTGGATTAGTTCGAATGACATAGCCTTCCGCAACAGTATCACTATATTCTTCTTTCTCTTCACCAACTTGAAGGTCTTGACCTCGATAATCGCTCTAGCTTCAGCAATAGTCTTTGCAGAAACATCTGGAACTGTTTTTATTGGCTGGACTCATATACAACAAGAAGGTAAAAGGCTGCAAGAACTAGCGCGATTGCAACAAACAATACTTTATAACGTGCACGTAAGCGTCTTCTTGGCTTTTTTTACTTTGGTGCCACTGATCTGCTGGTTGGATAATGGTCGATTTTGGATCCACCGAACTGATTTCACTGCGCACCTCAGAGATTGGAACTGGAGCGGTCTTTGGAGTCGGACTCACTTTTCGGAAGAGTTTTTTTGTATCAGCCTTTGTTTGATCTTCAAAAACCAGCTTTTTTTCTCATTTCTCCTCTCATAAGACAAGCAACTTGAAAGATCTACATACATCTCTGCTACTGACTTATAGCGGTCCGTCAGCTTCTTTAGCTGTCGCTTTGATCACAACATTTTTCTAAAGCTTGTGGAACATTCTTATTTTTCTTCACGAATAGATGGGAAGAGGCTTTTTTTGGAAAATGTTGCAGTGCAATCGTAACTGCACTATCCCCATCATAAGGAATGTGTCCAGTCAACATCTCATAGAAAATAATTCCCCATAGCGTAAATGTCACTTTGAACCGTAGCTTTTCGATCCCCGTGCCTGCTCAGGGTGACAAATAATGGACTGATCCTAACATAGAGTTGGTCTGGGTCAAGCTTGTCTCTGCAAAGGCCACTGCAATCCCAAAGTCTGAAACTTTTGCAGTCCCATCCGGAGTCAAGAGGACATTCTGTGGTTTTAAATCTCTATGGATAATGCCACGCGTATGGGCTAGACGCATAGCAAGGAGAATCTGTCCCATCAAACGAACCGCTTCTTCATTTGATAAAGGTGCATTTTCTTTGATATAGCGTTTCAAGTCTAAACCTGCAACATATTCCATTGCAAGGTATTGTTGCCCTTCTTCTTCGCCAATGTCTGTAATCCGAACGATATTTGGATGGTCCAGTTCCGCCATCGCTTTTGCTTCCCGCTGAAAACGAGCAACTGCAATGGGATCCGTCTGGTAATTCGTACGCAGTACCTTGACTGCAACTTCTTCACCATCTAAAATCAAATCACGCGCAAGATAAACATCTGCCATCCCGCCGCGCCCAATTTGTTGGATGATTTTATATCGCCCGGCAAAAATTTTGCCGATTTGAATCATGCTGCGTCCTCCTCATTAAAGTGGAGCAATACAACAGTAATATTATCCAAACCTCCAGCATTATTGGCAAAACGAATCAAGGTTTTAGCCTTTTCTTCCAGTGAAACATCACTCAAAACAATATCTCTGATTTCATCTGGACCAAGCATATTGGTTAATCCATCACTATTGATCAAAATATAATCATCTGCTTCAACTGTGACCAAGCCATAATCTGGCTCAAGCTCATCCTTTTGACCAATAGACTGAGTGATGATATTTCGCTGAGGATGATGAGCAGCCTCTTCCTCTGTAATTTGACCAGCTCGTAAAAGAGCATTTACAAGAGAATGATCACTGGTCAACTGCCGGTATTCACCGTGGCGAATGAGGCCAATTCGAGAGTCTCCCAACATGAGCATAAATCACTTGTCCTTCCACGAAAAGCCAAGGCTTCTAGTGTGGTTCCCATTCCTTTGTGTTCGTCATCTTGACCTGCTAAATGAATCCGACGATTCACATCCTCTAAATGATTTCTGCAAACCATTCACGTACTTGATTCACTGTTTCAATTTCAGAAGAAACCCAAGCAGCACCCAGATCTGTGACTGCCATTTCACTAGCAATATTACCGGCACGGTGTCCTCCCATACCGTCAGCGAGAAAAATCATAGATTTTCCCAGCCTTGTTTTTTTATATTGATTTGCATAGTCTTGGTTATTTGTCCGTCTTTGACCTACATCGGTTAAGATCGAAATATCCATACTGTCAGTTTCCCTCCTGATGTTATGAAAATTCTCTTAAAACAACTGATAAAGAAGCCATCACTTTCCATACAATTCAGGTGTAATCAGGATACAGTTATTTTTCAAGAATATCTTTTCTTTTCGTGATCCAATGGGACTTGTTCAAAATTTGGGATGACTTTTTTTCAAAACGATCAACCACTTCAAAAATTTTCTTTTCCCCTATAATTGTACACGTACTGTACACTATTATACCACCTTTACGCACACTTTGACAAACACTATCCAGAATTGCTAATTGAATAGCTTGTAAAGAGACAAAATCTACACTCTCTTTATTGTACTTGATATCCGGCTTTCTCCGTATCAGTCCAATCCCAGAACAAGGGTGCATCCACCAATACTTTTATCGAATGCATCTGGTCCAAATGTTTCAAAAGACTCTTTGTCGCATCTAACTTCTTTGTCAAAAATTTTTGTCTGCAACATGAAGCCGATTGGCATTTTCTTGAATCAATTTCAGTTTATGATCATACAGATCTAAGGCTGTAACTTTCCCAGTTGTGAGAAAAGAAGCGATGTGAGTCGTCTTTCCACCTGGTGCCGCACAGGCATCTAAAACCCATTCATCGCCTTGCAAATCCAAAGGCCGGTGCCACCAATTGACTAGATTCATCTTGAATGGTGATCCGCCCTTCTTTAAACAAGGAGTGTGCCTGCAAAATGTCCCTGATCTTTCACGAGGGCAGAAGAAGCAATGAGGGATGCACTTGCTTCCAACTCCTGAGCGAGCTTTTTCTTTTTCGCTCAGATCAATCGACACGAATACTGGATTTATTACGCTGATAGAGACTTTTAAAAAAATAGCGCAAGCACGTTCTTCACCATATTCTTCGATCAATGCTTTAACCAACCATACAGGTAGGGAATACTCTACCGAATAACGTTTGTTCTTTCGCTTGATCGTATCAACAGCTGGTAGCCCCTCGCGGAGGAGCTTTCTAAGAATAGCATTGACAAACTTCTCACTGCCTTCTTTACGACTTTTTGCTATCCGGACAGCTTCATTGACGATGGCATGATCGGGAATTCGATCTAAATAGACGAGTTGATACAAACTCATCATTAAGAGATAATAGAGCCCATGGATCCAATTTTCGTCCGATCTTCGATCACGTGAGCGAGATACCACTCGAGCGTTATTTTCCGTGCTACTGTACCGTAAACAACTTCCGTAACAAAAGCTTCTATCCTTTATCCGAAAGCTGAGAATGTTCTAGCGCTTGTTTTCAAGGCAATATTGGAATAAGCCCCGTGTTCAAAAACTTCTTCCAAGACTCGAACGATCTGTTCACGCGCATTCATTTGTTTAACTTCCAAAGCGATCTCCTACTTTCAATTGACGACCCGCGCCATTCAAAAAGTCTGTGATGGACATTTTAGGTTTTCCTGCTGGTTGCACAACTTTAAGGGACAGTGAACCTTCTCCTGCAGCTACCAGCAACTCTTTTTTTGGTCAAAACCAATCACTTCTCCAGGATTTCCATTTCCTTCGCATAGCTCTGCTTCGTAGACTTTAAAAGCGTTGACCATTTAATAACGTATGAGCCACCGGCCAAGGATTCATCCCTCGAATCTGATTAAAGACTTGGCGGTTGGTTTTTGGTCCAGTCCAAAAACCTCTTCTTCCGGCAAAAATATTCGGTGAAAATGTGACCAAACTTGGATCTTGTGGACTTGGCTTGATCTCCCCTGCCAGGTAAGCTGGCAAAGTATCTAGGAGTAAGTCACGTCCAAGGACAGCCAATTTTTCAAACAAAGGTTCCCACATTGTCCTCATCTAAAAATTGGTAGAGAACGAGCTGCAATCATGTCTCCAGCATCCATTTCCTTGACCATTTCCATAATTGTAACCCCAGCTTCTTCATCACCATTGATCAGAGCATAGTGAATGGGAGCTCCACCTCTATATTTAGGCAATAAAGACGCGTGGACATTCACCGCAAATTGGAAGTTCTCCAACAATTTTGTCGGTAAAAATTGTCCAAAAGCAGCGGTCACAATTCCATCTGCATCTAGTGATAAGAGAGTTTCCATTTCTGGACTACCCGATAATTTCTCCGGCTGAAGAACCGGTAGTTGATGTTCCAAAGCTACCTGCTTCACCGGGGTCATTCGAATCTCCTTTTTGCGACCTACTTTGCGGTCTGGTTGCGTCACAACTGCTAGAATTTCATAACGCGAATCTGCTAACAATCCCTTTAAAACGGTCGCTGAAAAATCAGGCGTTCCCATAAAAATTAATTTTGTCATTTTTTTCTTCCTTACATAAAACTTTGAGGTTCATTATCAATACTGACACGGAGATCTTGGTTGCCTCTTTCTTGCGTAAATTCTAAGATTTGATTCAATACCTGTGTCATACCTTCTTCGAAAACGATACTTTCACAATGATTTGATAATGATACAAATTATGTGTACGTGCAATTGGTTTAGGAGTTGGTCCTAAGATTTGGACCTGATCGGATAAGCCAGATCGGAGGATTTCCATGACCTGATGTGACTTCTCCATCACAATTTCCTCACTCTTATGCGACAGGGTTAACCCAACTGTGAAGTAATAAGGCGTATAGCCCAACTGCCGACGAATCTGCATTTCATAGGCAAAAAAAGCCTTCATAATCTTGGTCTTTAGCAAAACCGGATTGCATAATGATTGGGGTTGTAGCTCTGAATGATAACTTCTCCTTCTTTCTCTGCTCGTCCGGCCCTTCCTGCCACCTGAGTCAAAAAGTTGAAAGGTTCGCTCTGAGGATCGATAATCCGGTAAATTTAAAGAAGTATCCGCATTCAAGACACCCCACTAACGTCACATTTGGAAAAATCCAGCCCCTTTCGCAATCATTTGCGTCCCTAACAAAATATCCGCTTCTCCATTCCCGAAAAGCATCTAATATTGCTGCGTGGCTCCCCTTTTTTTCGGGTGGTATCCACATCCATGCGCAAAATTTTAGCCTCAGGAAAGATCTCTTGTAATTCATCATAGGCTTTTTGCGTTCCTGTTCCGTAATAACGAATGGAACTACTTTGGCAATTTGGACAGTGTCGAGGAATTGCCTTACTATAACCACAGTAATGGCAATTCATCGTTTTTGTGTCCATATGGAGGGTCAAAGAGATGTCACAATTTGGACACGTATCCACTGTCCCACACTCGCGACACATGACAAAAGCTGGAATAACCACGGCGGTTCAACATCAAGACAATCTGCTCTTTTTTCTGCAAGCGATCAGCAATAGCTTCCACTAGAACAGGAGTGAAGTTACCAGCTTCATTTTGGCCAATATAATCACGGAAATCAACGACTTTAACTTCTGGAATTTTGGCTGCCGGATTGGCCCGCTGGGTTAGACGAATTAATTCATAAACCCCTTTTGTTGCACGAGCCCGCGATTCTAAACTTGGTGTGGCAGATCCAAGAAGCAAGACTGCTTGATTGTACTGAGCCCTTAAGACTGCGACTTCCCTTGCGTGGTAGCGTGGGTTACTATCTTGTTTGTAGGAAGCCTCGTGCTCCTCATCAATGATGATGGCTCCTATGTTTTTTAAAGGAGCAAAGATTGCTGAGCGTGCTCCAACGACTACCCTTGGCCTCCCCACGTTCAACTTTCCGCCATTGATCGTACTTTTCACCGTTTGATAAGCCCGAGTGTAGAATGGCTACTTCCTGACCAAACCGCGAGATAAAACGGTCTGTCATCTGTGGTGTCAGGGAAATCTCAGGGACCAACATGATAGCCGTTTTCCCCTTATTTAGAACTTCCTGAATAATCTGCAAATAAACTTCCGTTTTCCCACTTCCAGTCACTCCTTCTAATAAAAAAGGCTTTGATGTTTTCCCAATTTGAGAAACTACTGTCTCTACAGCTTTTGACTGCTCTGTATTTAAAAGCAGGGCTTGGGACTGTTCTTTTCCTTCATAATAAGCAGCCGCCCGATTCACTTCTCGTTCAGTAATTTCTAACACACCCTGATCAATAAAATAAGCCACTACTTCTCGTGAAAAATCCTGATACAATCCTGCTAAAGGTTGCTCCCCTTGCTCTAGTAACAGGCGTTCTTTCAATGCTAGCCTTTTTTTAGCTCTCGCTGATGGTTGAAGTTCTTTTAATCGTTCTTGGTTAACGCGATACCATTTTTTTCTGTTTTTAATTTGTTTCTTATCCTTGGCCTTGTATTCTAGTACCAAATCGCCTTTTCTGACCAAGCGCATCACTAGAGCTTGATCAGCTACATCTAGAGAAGAAAAAGAGACTTCATTTTTTCACCAAAAAGTTTCACTTTTGAGTTGAGATCCAATGACGGTTGAGGATACAAAAATCTTGTCATAACTGGAATTGAGGAGAGAGGAAGCATGGTTTTTTTAAAATCGTTATCTTATATGAAAAAAACACTTTTTTTCGCAATTGATCTGCCAACCAGAACTGCTCTTTGATTTAAGACAGGTGTGTAGTCTAAGACCTCTACAATCGCCTTCAATTCCTCGCTTGTATCGCCTAACTTCTAATACGTCTATCACAATCCCTTGAATGAGGCGATTCGCTTTACCAAAGGGGCACATGGACTCGCATTCCCTGCCTCTACCATATCCTCAAATTCTGATGGAATCTGATAAGAATAGGGTTTATCCGTCTGCATCAATGGGACATCTACGATGACTTTTTGCTATCACTTTTTCACCTCCAGCCTCTATCATATGAGCTTTACTTTATCACGGAACCCTTTAAATAGCAAAAAAATAAGATTGAGAAGCTCCCCAACCTTAAATTTTTTTCACCATCTTCTTTTTCTTTGGCAATTTGTTCCTTAATTTTGCGCTCTTCTTCTTCTTTACGAATCCGCTCTGCTTCAATCCGACGACGAAGAGCTTCACGTTTTGCTTCTGGGATCCGGGTGAACAACTACGTTTGCCCTGACTCGATTTCTTCAAGCGCTTGTAATGTTGATTTGACTGATTTGAAATTCTTGAGTTGGAACTGCACCACTTTCCAATTCATGGGCCCGTTTTCGCCTCAAGAATGACCAATGAATATTTTGGATGGTACTTTGTCAAGCAACGTATCAATAGAAGGTTTTAACATCATATTCCTACACCTATTTTCTAATTATTTATCTCTTCACAATAGTCTGTGTTTTTGGTAACATATCCAGATAATGACCAATGACACGATCTACACGGAAAGTGCTCTGCTTCGATCACACGTTTGACACGCTCAGCTGCAAGAGGAACTTCATCATTCACAATCGCGTAGTCATATTCACGCATCATAGCGATTTCTTCTTTTGGCTTTTCTCAATCCGTTGCGCAATCACTTCTGCACTATCTGTTCCACGTCCCACCAATCGATCTTGCAATTCATCCAAATCAGGTGGAGTTAAGAAGATAAAAACTGCATCTGGGTACTTTCTTCTTTCACTTGGAGCGCACCCTTGAACTTCAATTTCAAGGAATACATCAATTCCTTTGTCCAAGGTTTCATTCACATAAGTTAGAGGAGTTCCCATAGTAATTTCCCAACGTACTCAGCATACTCTAACATTTGTCCCTTGACGGATCAAATCTTCAAATTCTTCACGTGTACGGAAAAAAATAGTCGACACCATCCACTTCACCTGGACGTTGTGCACGCGTCGTCATCGATACAGAGTACTGAAACTGATTGTCCGAGTTTTTCAAAAAAATTTCTCGTCTGACCGTTCCTTTTTCCAACCCCCGAAGGGACCAGAAAATACGATTAATAAGCCACGATCCGCCATGATATCTCCTTCAATGTCTTTCTATCTAGTGTAACAAAAAAATTGGCCTAATTTTTCAACTGATTTTTTTCATTCAAAAAAAGCTCGAGATGCTAGATCTCAAGCTTTTTTCGATTATTTTGCGTAATCTACTGCACGCAATTCTCGAATAACCGTAACCTTTAATGTTTCCAGGATATTCAAGATTGGACTCGATCTTCTCACGAATATCATGAGCTAAGATCGTCACTTTATCATCCTTGATTGCCTCAGGGACTAACCATAATGCGGATTTCACGACCCGCTTGAAGGGCGAAAACTTGTCTTAACTCCTTCAAAACTATTTGCAATTTCTTCAAGATCTTGCAAGCGTTTGATGTAGCTTTCAAGTGACTCACTTCGTGCTCCCAGGTCGAGCCGCACTCAAGGCATCCGCTGCAGCGACAATGACTGCGATGACACTTTCGGGTTCCACATCACCATGGTGACTGGCAATAGTATTGACAACCACTGGGTGTTCCTTGTACTTCCGTGCCAATTCCGTCCCAATCTCAACGTGACTTCCTTCCACTTCACGGTCAATCGCTTTACCGATATCATGTAAGAACCCTGCACGTCGTGCCAAAGTAGCATTTTCACCCAACTCGCTAGCAATAATACCAGAAAGTTTGGCAACTTCAATGGAGTGACGCAAAACGTTTTGACCATAAGAAGTACGGAATTGCAACCGTCCCATGATTTTCATCAAATCTGGATGGAGGTTTGGCGCACCGATTTCATAGGCAGCCGCCTCACCGTATTCACGAATCCGGTTGTCAATTTCCTGGCGGTTCTTCTCAACCAGCTCTTCGATGCGGGCTGGATGGATCCGACCATCTTTGAGAAGGCTCTCCATTGTCATGCGGGCGATTTCACGACGAATCGGATCAAACCCTGACAAGGTCACCACTTCAGGCGTATCATCAATAATCACATCGACACCTGTCAAACTCTCAAAGGTACGAATATTGCGACCTTCACGACCGATAATTCGACCCTTCATACTATCGTCCGGCAAATGAACGGTTGAGTTTGTTTGCTCAGCAACAAAATCACCCGCCATCCGTTGCATGGCTTGGACGAGAATGTCTTTTGCGATTTTATCAGAACGTTCTTTCACTTCCAATTCAGCATCACGAATCCGTGAGGCAATTTCTTTTGAAAGTTGCTCTTCCGTCTGATTCAAAATAATGTCACGCGCTTCTCCTTGACTTAGAGCAGCGACACGTTCCAGTTCTTCTACTTTCTTGTGTTCAAGCTCTTCCAGCTGTTGTTCACGCGTATCAATGTGTTTAGTTCTATCTGTAAGACTTTGCTCTTTGTGTTCAAGAGACTGTTCTTTGCTTGTTAAAATGTCGTCTTTGCGATCAAGATTGCTAGCACGTTCTGCCAAACGGCTTTCTAATTGCTTCAATTCTTGTCGTTCTGACTTAAACTCAGCATCGACCTCTTCACGATATTTTCTGGCTTCTTCCTTTGCCTCCAAAAGTGCTTCTTTTTTAAGTGAACTTGACTCATGCTTCGCCTCTTTTAAAATTAAATCGGCTTCGCGTTCAGCCTGTCCACGTAAATTCGTTGCTTCTTGTTCAGCATTCAAAAGGGTGAGTTCCGCAGCTTCTTTTGAAGCTTTCATTTTAAGAGCAGTTCCCACATATCCAATGACTAAACCAATGACCGCGGCAAAAACACCTGTAATAACAAAATTCATGCTTTTACCCCAAATCTATTTAATTAGTTGAATTAAAAATTCTTTTACATTTTACCATAAATTACTAAAATTTAACAATCTAAAAAAAACAGGAAATAAACCTATTTATATTTTTTTGCTAAATTCTTGTTTCTTTCTTCTAATTCAACCCTCTTATTCTTTCATGGAACATCTGTCAGAAAAATTCATCTATTTCTACTTTGTTGAAATCTGCTTTTTTTATGCTATAATCAAGAAAAAAACAAAGAAGGATTTGAGTATGACAAAAAGAAGTAATTGTTGAAAGTTTTTGAATTGGACCACACAGCTGTGAAGGCTCCCTATGTACGCTTGATTGGTGAAGAAACTGGACCCAAAGGAGACATCATCTCCAACTTTGATATTCGCTTAGTGCAACCCAATGAAAATGCGATTCCAACTGCAGGGCTCCACACGATCGAGCACCTTCTTGCAATGCTTATTCGCAAACGCATCGATGGTATGATTGATTGTTCACCATTTGGTTGTCGCACCGGTTTTCATATGATCATGTGGGGGCAACATTCTAGTACTGAAATTGCTAAAGTGATCAAAGATTCTTTAGAAGAAATTGCATCTGTCAGTACTTGGGAGAACGTTCCAGGTACAACCATTGAGTCTTGTGGAAATTACAAGGATCACAGTCTCTTCTCAGCTAAAGAATGGTGTCGCTTGATTCTAGATCAAGGAATCTCTGATGATCCATTTGAACGCCATCTTGTTTAATACTCAGAAAAGAGGCTGGGACAAAAGTCCTAGCCTCTCAATTGTTTTTGGATTGTCGAGCAAGACGCAGTGGTTGAGTGGGCTCTACTACGCTGATTTCATCAGCTTTTACAGCCCTACTCAACTGTGCGGAGGTGGGACAGAAATCGAATTCTAACGAATTACCGATTTCTGTCCCACTCTCTTTTCTATTGTAATCTTTTCCCAAAATGGTATATCTTACTCATACATTAATAATCCAGAGCATCTGAATGACCTTTTCCGTTTCCTACGAAATAACCAGTCTTGGCATTGATACTAAAGAGATAGGTTCCATCTGGTTTAAAGAGGTTGTAATAGCCATTACCGTTAATGATATTGACACGCTCTAAAATGTATTGATTGCCAGTGATATGTCCACGTTTACGAGCAATGTTCAATACTTTTTCAAGGATACCATCACCAAACACCCAAGCCGGATTATTGACATCATTGATAGCTGCTTGGTTATACGGCACACGACTCAAGTTTCCGCTGTAGTGGAACACCATCGCTTGGAAGACCATAGCCCTGAATAACCTGGACTTGCAGTTCCTGCACCACTTGTAGCAGCATTGACAGCTGGGGTTGTAGGCGTTGCTGCTTGAGCTGGGGCCGGTGTTGCATTAGAAGTATCTGTACCACCTGTTCCTGTCACTGGGGCCGGTGTCGCAACCTGTTGTGAACGTCCTTGCGCTACCGCCTCATTCAATAAGCTATCTAATTTTTCATTGCCTGTCTTTGTTTCTGCAAAGGTCGCATCACTTTTTGCTTTGGCATTTGCATCAAGAACTCCATCTTTGATGACTGGAGAACTAAATTGAGAATTCACTTTTTGAATGGCAGAAACTTGCTTCACAAGGTCTTCATATTTTGTTTTAGCCGTATTATAATCACTGCTTCCTTCTAATTTGTCCAGCAGTTTCTTCAGATTTTCCAAGTCTCCGAATTTATCATTTTTAAGACCACTTTTCGATTCGTCTACAAAAAAGGCATCGTAAGCTTTGGTAAACTCTTCTAGTTTTTTAGCTTGTGTTTCACTGCTACTTGATTTAGAAGTAGAAGATGACTTGCTAGATGAAGACGATACAACTGTTGTACCACCAGATGTTCCACGACTATGCATCCAGTTATAGGTCACAAAAATGGCCGAACCGACAATCGCAAGACCTAATGCAGAGTATAGAACCGTTTTGATTCGTTTACCCGCATTGCTTGGAATTTCCTCAGGAAGGTCCTCTGCTTCTTCAATTGGTTCGGTTGATGTAGGGCCAAATTTAATCTTAGCTGGTAACTCTGTTGAGATAGCATCCATTTCAGGTCTTTGTTCCAAGACCGTTTCCGTTACTTCCGGTGCCTCCACTGCTTCAGCCACTTCAGCAACTGTTTCTGAAGCTGCCAACTCTTCAGCTTTCTCCAATTCTTCTTTGGCCAACATCTTTGTATCATATTTATCCGCTTCGATTTCCGCTCGGTGTTGTTTGATGTATTTATCTAAGACATTATCACCTTCAGTCACACCTGCTTCGATTTCTTCTGCCTTTCGATTGGCCTGCCCGATCGTCATCTCTTTAGCATCTTCAAAATCTAAAAATCGATTCTGTTTCTTGCTCTAATGCTTTCTATCCTTCTCTGTCATAAAGAAATCCTTTCTATGCCTTTATCTGCCGTTTTACACGTTCTCCCAAAAATATTGGTAGAGATCAACTTTTCAGAGTCCCATTATAAAGTTTTTCTTTTTTTATCTGCTTTACTACCGTATTTAGATTCAAAACCTTTCATCACTGGTTAGGATAAATTTACTCCAGGTTTTTGAGAGGAGCAAATACTTGTCCCCATTTCAGCATACAACTTAGTCACACCTACATCATCGGATAATCGCTCTCCCATATGGAGGGATTAGAAATAATCACCCCATTGATCTTGTCTGAACGAAGATCCTGAACACGCATTTGTTTGAAAAGTAATATCACTGCTAACACCTGCTTTCTGTGCATTTCTCTTTAGCAATATCAATCATCCGCGCATCGATATCTGTCCCCATAATATCCAAAATCCAGGTCTCGATTGATTTTTTACTGGCTTCTGTGACGGACTTCTTGTATCAGACGATCATCATCCCAATTCCATTCCTCAAAAGAGAAGGTACGTCTTAAACCTGGCGCCATGTTGCGTGCAATCATCGCTGCCTCAATACAAAAAAACGTACCCAGAACCACATGTTGGATCAATTAAAGGGCTTATCTGGGATACCAGTTTGACAACTGAAAGGATAGCAGCTGCCATATTTTTCCTTGATTGGTGCTCCCACCCTTTTTTTCAGTCCGATAACCACGCTTTGAAGAGGCTACTGCCTGTAGTATCAATCAAAACCGTAGCTTGATCTTTGAGAATCGATACTTCGATCTTGAACTCTGCCCCATTTTTCCATCAGAGGGAACACCCTTCTGGTCGAGCATAATGTCTTTTGTAACTTTTTAACAACTGCTTTTTTTCGAAATTGCCTGAACGCTAGGTTCATTATGAAGTTTTGATTTGACACATTTAGCCTTTAGAAATAGGAAAACGTGCTCCCAAAGGCAAATAATTTTTCCCAATCCAAAGCAAAGACACCTTGAAAGAGTTCTTCAAAAGTTTTGGCTGGAAAACTCCCAACCACTATCTTTACTCGATCAGTCGCACGCAACCAGAGATTGGTCTCAATGATTGCTCGACGAGTCTCCTTGAAATCGAACCCGTCCATTTTCAACCTGGCAATCGTAACCAAGATCTCGTAGTTCTCGTCCCAACTACTGCTTCTAAACCAGCAGCTGACTGTTGCAATCAATTCAAAATTGTTTTTTTCATCTTATTCCTATCACTTTAAAAAAAGGAGGTTGAGATCTCTCTCCACCTCATCAACCTATATGCAATTTTTCTATAAGCCATGTTTTTGTTCCAGAAATGACTAGGTACCATTTCCTTCGATAATCATCTGTCTACTGTTTCCAGTCAGAATACTATGTTCGTTTCACGCATTCCATGCCCCGACCAAAGTTTGGGTTGCTAGCTTGAGGGGTTTACCGCGTTCCACTTTTTTTAGGTTTCCTAAAAACTACGTCACTGTGGCACTTTCAGAGTTACTAGAACCTATCCATAGACTTAGCTCCTTTCACTCGCCGTAACTTGAACATCAAGTCCCTAGGCTTATGGATTCACCTAGCACAAACACTACAGGCATCACAGCCTGTGCTAGCATGGACTTTCCTCATGAGGGAAGAATCTCTCACGCGATTATCCAAAAAAATTGCACGATCTCAAAGAATTAGATAATCTCGATCTACGATCTGTTTCCCAAAAACTTCTTTTTTTCCAAACGATTTGAGTCGTTTCAGAAATATCAAAGTTTCGTAGCTGTTGTCACCTGTGGAAATTCTTGCGTAGCTGTACTAGCAATCGGAGATGTCTTGTGGTGTTTCCTGTGCTTTTTCTGAGCAAGTTTCTTCACGAAGGCGAGCGTTTTCTTCACGCAATTCCTTCACTAATGCAGCATAAGTCTCGTAGTCTTTTATGACATCATCTAAAAAAATTCATTTACTTCATCTTTACTGTATCCACGAACTTCTCGTTTGAAAATCTTGATCAAAAAAATATCTTTCGCAGTAAAAAAATAATACTTGCCATTACTCTCTCCAATCTAGTTTATCATCTCAATTATATAAAAAAATGGTGAGAAAAAAATCAAGGTATAACACTTAGTTTTTCGTAAAAAAATTTTTCAGCAAAATTCATTTCAAGTCATCAAAACTCAATCTGTTTTGACATAAAAATGTTTCTTTTCTCTAACATCATTTCTATAAAGATAGTTTTAAATTTTGTTTCATTTTTCAGGATCATAAAAAAATATAAGCTCCATCTACATTCTCCCAACAAAAAAACTGATTGTACTCTTTTCAATTGTCCAGGATTAACTATAATGAGGATAGGCATATTTCACGAAAATCTACCTGTTTGAAACGTGCTAATAATTTCCTGATTGGCTTTCATTCCAATTTTTCACCAACATTCTCAAACAAGAAGATCGTCGCCATTTGAAAATCGTAATCTTTTTTTAATTGCAAAGGCAACTTCTAGTACCCAAGCCTCAAATCCCAAATTACCAGAAAAAGACCAGCCATTTCACTCCTTCTTCAAACAAACGTCGAAGATCCCTTTCAATGGCTTTTTTTAATAATGGTCAATCGAGGGTCTTTGTTAGAAAAGACTCCCACATCAAAAACTCTTTATAACCTGCAACAAGTATGGTATTCATTTTTTTCCTCATTATTCTAATTTATGATATAATAGAGTGATGTAATTGTACCAATAAGGAGAACTATGGTCAACTATCCACATAAAGTAGCCCCCAAAAAAACACTGGTCTCTACTCAAAGGAAGCATCCGAGTCGATTTTGCGAATCGTGGGTATGACATTTGAAAAAAATGATCAACGAAAGTAATCAATATTATCTTTCTCGAGGCCTGGCGGTCATTCACAAGAAACCAACACAATTCAAATCGTGAAAGTGGATTATCCACGACGCAGTCGTGCAAAAGATTGTTGAAGCATACTTTTCAGGCAAGCCTCAACGACGGACTATTCTGGAGTATACAAGGGACGCTATATCGATTTTTGAAGCTAAGGAGACACAGCAAAAAGCAGTCCATGCCGATGAAAAAAATTTTCCATCAACATCAGATCGATCATATGGAAGCGGTTGTCCTGCAAGGCGGTATCTGTTTCGTTCTCTTACATTTTGCAAAAGCTTAACGATACCTACTTACTTCCCTGCTCCTGCATTAATTCACTATTTACAACATCGATCACGGTAGTAAAGTCTATGCCCCTCTCCTATATTCAGGAGCATGGCTTTTCTAGTGGATAAGAATCGACTACCAAGCGTTCCTTATCTTGATATTATCGAACAGAAACTTCTAGGCGGTATTTAAATGAATAAACAAACAGTCATTCAGTGGTTGAAATATGTTGCCATCGCAGCCATTTCATTCTTTTTTTACTTTTTATTTCGTCCTCGGTGGACTGATATTTGGATATTATGCAATGAAAGGCCCCAACCTTATCTGAAAAGGATTTGGTTGCAACAACATCAAGTAAGATCTATGACAACCAAAATAACTTAATTGCAGACTTGGGAGCTGAGAAACGAATCAATGTTTCCACTAATGAAATCCCTACTGATTTGGTCAATGCTATCGTAGCGATTGAAGACCACCGTTTCTTCAATCACCGTGGGGTCGATATTATTCGGATCGGCGGTTCCTTCCTTCACAACTTGCGAGGAGGAAGTCAAGGTGGTTCAACCTTGACGCAACAATTGATTAAATTAACTTATTTCTCCACCTCGGCCTCTGACCGTACCCTCTCTCGTAAGATCCAAGAAGCTTGGTTGGCAACTCAACTGGAAAAGAAAGCAACCAAACAAGAAATCTTGACCTATTACGTCAATAAAGTATTTATGGCGAATGGGAACTACGGAATGCAGACAGCTGCGAAAAGTTATTACGGAAAAGATCTAAAAGATCTTTCGCTCCCTCAATTGGCACTCCTTGCGGGGATGCCCCAAGCACCAAACCAATACGATCCATACTCCCATCCTGAAGCAGCGCAACAACGCCGAAACTTAGTATTAAAAGAAATGCTCGATATGAAGACCATTTCTAACAAACAATACGAAGCGGCGGTCAATACACCTGTTACAGATGGTCTGCAAAGTCTTAGTTCTTCAAGCAGTTACCCAGCCTATATGGATAATTACCTGAAAGAAGTGATCGAGCAGGTTGAAGAAGAAACAGGCTACAATTTGCTCACAACTGGGATGGATGTTTATACAAACGTTGACACCGAAGCGCAAAAGAAATTGTGGGATATCTACAACACAGATGAATATGTCAACTACCCGGATGATGAATTACAAGTAGCTTCAACAGTTATCGATGTCAATACTGGTAAAGTTGTTGCCCAATCAGGTTCTCGTCACCAATCTAGCAATGTTTCCTTTGGTACCAAACCAAGCGGTTGAAACCAACCGTGACTGGGGCTCTACAATGAAGCCAATCACAGATTACGCACCAGCTCTTGAACATGAGGAATATACTTCTACTGCAGCAACCATTACAGATGCACCTTACAATTTCCCTCATTCCTCAACACCAGTTTACAACTGGGACCGTTTCTACTACGGTAGCATTACCATGACTTATGCAATCCAACAATCTAGGAACGTTCCAGCAGTGAAGGCTCTCGAAAAAGTTGGTCTTAAAAAAAGCTAAGAAATTCCTAAATGGGACTGGGAATCGATTATCCAAAAATGGTATACGCTAACGCTATCTCAAGTAATACTAGCGATTCAAGCAATAAATACGGAGCTAGCAGTGAAAAAATGGCTGCTGCCTATGCTGCTTTTGCGAATGGTGGTACCTATTACAAACCGAAATATGTCAGTCGGGTTATCTTTAGCGATGGAACGACTAAAGAGTTTGATTCTGAAGGAACCCGCGCTATGAAAGCAACAACTGCCTACATGATGACTGATATGATGAAGACGGTCCTCATGTCTGGTACTGGTACAAATGCGGCTATTTCAGGAGTCTATCAAGCTGGTAAGACTGGTACGTCAAACTACTCTGACAATGAATTAAACAAATTAACAAAGAACTCAAGTTATTCAAGTATTGTAGCGCCAGATGAATTATTTGTCGGCTATACTCCTGAGTATTCTATGGCTGTCTGGACTGGTTATTCAAATCGATTAACACCAGTATTGGATAATGGAATGCAGGTTGCAACTGATGTTTATCGTCAAATGATGCTCTATCTTGCAAATAATAATAATTCTGGTCATACGGATTGGACACAACCTAGTGGGCTTTATCGAAGTGGTTCTTATCTCTACTTAAACAATGGTAAGAACAACAACAACAATAACTACTACTATGAACCAAGTTATTCAACTGATCAGTATCTCTACTGAAGAACCTTCTTCAAGCTCTTCTAGCGAAGAAAATCCATCTAAACCAACTGAGCCTTCTTCACAAGACTCTAACAATCATAACGAATAATAGAATGGGAGTTTTCTACGCTTTTTTCTTTACAGCAATGGTTAAAAACCATACTAAAATCTGATTTCATTTAGTTAGACTTCCCAGCTTTTTTTATTTTTTAGAGGATAAAAAAAGAGCCCTATGGGCTCTTTTTGGATATGATTATTTTTGCTAAAAGCTCCCATTGGATCCCACGGTGCTAGGACAATTGGTTCTGCTTCATAGGCTGCTAATTCGTCTGGTGTTAGGAATTCTTTACGAACCACAATTTGGTAGGTATATTCATCCATCCAAGCATCAGAAGCCACAAAGTAACCATCTGTACCGACCTTGTCCCCCCATGAATTTTCAACCTTCCATTTACGCGACTGACCTGCTTCGTCTAAATCAACCCCTGTCAAGACCATAGCGTGTGTCATGAGACTTTCTGCATAGTCCAAGCGACCCGCCTTGTCTTGTGTCAAATGAATGTCCATACTTGCTTCAAAATCGTAGACATCAGTTGCCAAGATTCCGGCTTTACGGTTGCTGACTTGGCCTACATCTGAACCAAACCAGACAGTTTCTCCTGCTTTCATTTGAGCAATGGCTAATTCTTTCAATCGATCCATTGGAACATTTAGGTAGCGGACTGGACGGCTACCTACAACATTGCCCAGCATATCTACGGTGTAAGATTTTCCATATGGCTTATCTGTAGTTGGGGCATTGATAATGGAGACGTAATCGTCTAATTGAAGGTCTACATATTTTTTGTAGAAGCTTTGTGGAGTTAAGCCACTTTCGCTATGGAATTGGTTGTCCTTATCGCGGTATGAAAAGTCAAATTCACGTGGAGGCAATCCTAAAGACATAGCCAAGAAGTTAAAAATTTCTTGCAACAGCGCTTGTTTCTTGCTCGCAACTACCTCACTATCTGCTCCTGAATGAATCAAATCACGCAAGATTTGCGCATCTTGACGCAAGAGTTTATTGAGGTAGGTGTTCAATTCCCGGCTATTGCTTGAAGAAATCGATTCTGGATAAACTGATTTTGGAACCACTCCGTATTTCTCAAAGAGGGATACCACCATATCCCATTGACCACCATCTTGTTGTGGGGTTTGTAGGAGAAAAGCCACCTTACGGCTGGTCAATTCTTGATCTGCTGTAGCAATCACTTGCTCCAAAAACCAGTTTGATTTTTCATACTTATCCCAAAAGAAAGTATGTGCTTGAGACAATTCAAAATCCTCCAATTGGAAGCTTGAAATCATCTTGTGACGGAAGGTATTTAAAGCCGCAAACATCCAACAACGTCCAGATGCTTTTTGGTTTGTCACCTTATCCTTGGTCAAATCAAGTGAAAAAACTGGTGTATTTTCTACTGCACTCTTGCGCGTTTCAAGCGATGCATGGATCCCATTGTGGGTAACAGCATTTTCAAGAGCCGCATATTTCACATTTGCTTCATAATTAGCATAGAGCTGGTCTGTAAATTCTTTCGTTAATTCTGACATAGCAATCTCCTTTTTTCGTTATTTACTATTATAATCCTTTGAGCAGAATCTTCAAGTAAAAATCACCCTATAGAGAGGGATTCTGTATAGAATAGATGATTTTATCCCCGCAATATCCTTTGCGTTGAATGGCATGAGGGATGGTTTCTACATACTGCATTCCTGCCTTTTCCATGACTTTCCCTGAAGCAGGATTTAAACTGACATAAGTGGCTTTGATTTCTTTAAATCCGACTTCGTTCAATAAGAAATCCAAAACAGCTATGAGCGCTTCTGTCATGAATCCCTGCCCCCAGAATTTCTTACCAAGGATATAACCTAGCTCGCATGATTGACTTTCCTGGTCTTGAGAAACCACACTAATATCTCCAATTACCTGATCCGGTGATGTTTTCAAACAGATCGCCCATTTATAAGTATCTGGTTTACGATACTGTTCGATCCATCTTTTGATCGATTCTCTGGTTCTCTCAGAAGATGCATGGGCATCCCAGGTGACATAGTTTCAGGGTTTCAGGATCAGAAGCCCAATTTTCAAACATCGCTGGTGCATCTTCCAAAACGAAAGGCCTCAAGTATAAATGCTCTGTCTCTATGACAAGACTTCCAAGATGATTCATAGATTGTCTCCCTTCATTTTTTCATGCAACTTGAACTTTGCAAGTTGGTTACTTTTAATCTAGAAGAAAAGGACGGATGAAACCGCCCTTCTTTTTGATGCTTTTCACAATATTGTATGGTGAGACTACGAAATCGAACTCTACGAGTTACCGATTTCTGTCTAGTATTAATAGAAAAATTCTATTTGTCTCCACCTCATCCATGAGCTTTTCAATGATACATTGACGCAGTAGCTGGCTGATTTGAACGGAGCTCTTTGAGCACCTTTCAAATCTAGACAGCCTTGCGGGGGTGAGACTACGAAATCGAACTCTACGAGTTGCCGATTTCTACATCGTTTTCCTATTTTAAGACTCGGGCTAAAAAGGTCCACTGGACCTTTTTACTCCCAAAAATGATCAAATACTGTGATTGGCAAGTGGCGTTTGTGTTGGCCTTTGTACCACCATTTTTCAATAGTGGCTTGAGCTTCTGGGCTCACTTGTTTGCCTTCTAGGTAATCATCGATTTCATTATAGGTGACACCCAGCGCTACTTCATCTGCTATTCCTGGTTTTTCTTCTTCCAAATCTGCTGTTGGGATTTTCTCATAAAGAGCAGGATCGGCTCCTAAGGCCTTAAGCAATTGTTTTCCTTGGCGTTTATTCAAACGGAAAAGGGGTAAAATATCTGCACCACCATCTCCAAATTTTGTGAAGAAACCAGTAATATTTTCTGCAGCATGATCCGTTCCAATCACCGCTCCGCTGCGTGCTCCAGCTAGAGCATACTGAGCAATCATGCGACTGCGAGCCTTAATATTGCCTTTGTTAAAATCAGAAACCTCTGTTCCAGTCGCTTCTACTGCTCGTACCATTTCGTCAGCAGACTCCTTGATATTCACAACCAGGCTAACATCAGGCTGGATAAAGGCCAATGCTTTTTGTGCATCTGCTTCATCTGCCTGTACCCCATAAGGAAGACGAACGGCAATAAATTGATAGGAGGCATCTCCTGTTTCTGCGCGCATTTCTTCCATGGCCAATTGAGCTAATCGTCCAGCAAGAGTTGAATCTTGTCCTCCTGAGATCCCTAATACAAATGTTTTCAAGAAAGGATGTTTTTTTAGATATCTTTTTAAGAAATCAACCGAGCGGCGAATCTCTTCCTGAGGATCAATACTTGGCTTGACACCCAATTGTTGGATAATCTCTTCTTGCAAACTCATTTTGCATCTCCTTCTCCATTGGCCTTGTTACGCATTTCCTCGATCAGATCCATCTTATCCTGCCAAATATCTTTGGCCAAGTCAACTGGGTAATGCTGTGGATTGAGGACGCGCTTGTATTCATCCCATAATTGATCGTAATTTTTACGAGCATATTCTTGAATTTCTGATAATGTTGGTAGTTGATAAACCAATTGACCCTCTTTAAAAATATCCACTAAAAGAGGAATGGCCTCAAAGTTTCGGACCGTTTTATTAATGTAGGTATAAGTCGGATGGAACATTTTAAGTTCAGTCAGTTGTGAAACATCTACTCCATCATAAGTGATGTAGTCACCTTCTGATTTACCTTTTTCACGGCTCGTAATCCGCCAGACTTGCTTTTTACCTGGAGTAGAAACTTTCTCTGCATTATTGGAAAGCTTGATAGTATTGATCATCTCTCCTGCTTCGTTTTCAACAGAGACAATTTTGTATACCGCTCCAAGTGCTGGTTGATCGTAAGCTGTAATTAACTTGGTTCCTACACCCCAAACATCAATTTTTTTGCTTTTTTTGCATTTTTTTAAGTTGAGGATGGTATTTTCATCCAAGTCATTAGAAGCGTAGATTTTAGCATTTGTAAAACCAGCCTCATCTAATTGCTGGCGAACCTTTTTAGAAATATAGGCAATATCTCCTGAGTCAATCCGGACGCCTAGGAAATTGATTTTATCTCCCATTTCACGCGCTACCTGAATAGCAGCAGGGACCCCAATACGCAGGGTATCATAGGTATCGACGAGGAAGACACAATCTTTATGGGTTTCCGCATAAGCCCTAAAGGCCTGGTAGTCATTTCCATAAACCTGTACAAGAGAATGGGCATGAGTTCCTAAAACTGGGATTCCAAAGAGTTTTCCTGCACGAACATTACTAGTTCCATTGGCACCTCCGATGACTGCTGCACGAGTTCCCCAAATTGCAGCATCCATTTCTTGCGCACGACGGGTTCCAAATTCCATCAAAGGCTCATCTTCAATGACTGAACGAATACGAGCAGCTTTTGTGGCTATCAAGGTTTGAAAGTTGACAATATTCAAAAGGGCTGTTTCCACCAATTGGCACTGAGCTAGAGGGCCCTCTACCTGAACAATTGGTTCATTCGCAAAAACTAAGTCTCCTTCTTGAGCCGAGCGTACCGTCAATTCCAACTTGAGATCACGGAGATATTCCAAGAAGGCCCCATGATAACCGAGTGACTCTAAATAGGCAATATCGCTCTCAGAAAAACTCAAGTTTTCCAAGTATTTCACAATTCTCTCTAAGCCAGCAAATACTGCGTAGCCGTTTTTAAAAGGCTGTTGACGAAAATAGACTTCAAATACGGCATGTTTATTGTGGATACCTTGATTAAAATAGACCTGCATCATATTGATTTGGTATAAATCAGTATGCAAAGTTAAACTGTCATCTGGATACATATGTATACCTCTTTTTTATAGATTTGTTCTATGAATTCCTACCATAAAATTAGTACCATTATAGCACATTTCAGCCCTATTGAATACTGAAAGGAAAGCATGAAAAAAATCTGAGACAGGAAGCTCAGATTTTTTTGGATTAAAAGTTTTCTGTGATATATTTATAAACTTCTTGGCCAGCAATCGCACCGTCTCCGACGGCTGTCGTCACTTGACGCAAATCTTTTTGACGAACATCGCCAACTGCAAAAATACCTGGGACTGTGGTTCTCATATGATCATCCGTGATCACCCAGCCATTTTCATCTAAAATACCAAGTTCTGTCGCAAAATCACTGACAGGATCTAAACCAACATAGATAAAGACACCACCGAAAGGCTTGCTCTCTAACCTCTCCTGTCTTCACATCTTTTAAAAGGACAGACGTTACTTTTTGTTCACCCTTAATTTCTTCAACAACCGTATTCCAAGCAAAGTGAATTTTATCATTGGCAAAGGCACGATCTTGAAGAACTTTTTTTGGGCACGCAATCTGGTCTCTACGATGAGCAATGGTCACTGTTTTTGCAAACTGAGTCAAAAAGACAGCTTCTTCTACCGCAGAATCGCCACCACCAACGACCAAGAGATCCTCATCTCTAAAGAAAGCTCCATCACAAACAGCACAGTAGGAAACCCCTCTACTATTCAGCTCCTCTTCACCAGGGACATTCAATGAACGGTGGTTAGACCCTGTTGCAATCACCACGGTTTTAGCTTCAAATTCCCCATCATCTGTGACAATCTTTTTGGTTGCTCCGAGGTCTTCGATGCGCTCTACCTGACCAAACAAATGTTCCACACCAAGATTTTCTAAAGGCTCAAACATTTTTTCAGCCAAAGTCTGGGCCACTAATATTCGCATAGCCAGGATAGTTTTCAATGTCAGACGTATTGTTCATTTGACCGCCTGGAATTCCTCTCTCAATCAATGCGACTTTTAAATTGCTTCGTGCTGCATAAAGGGCAGCAGTCATCCCTGCAGGACCTGCTCCAATAATCACTGTATCAAACATACTCAACCTCTTTCTGTTTTGTTGTAACCATTATAATTCTAACACAGTCTTTTTGCAATTATCGTGCTTGAAAGATAAACAAAATCCCTATGACCGCAAAGGTTAAAATAGGAATCGTCATGATATCAATTAAGAGGATATCATACAAATGGGCTTGTCGTTGCTTGGCTGTTTTATCTTTCTTCTTAAGGGCACGGTAGCCAATCCAAATACAAGAAGCGATCCCAACTAAAATCGTTGTCGTCACTAAACTTTGTAAATATAAGGACAATAATTTATTTAACATCACGACTCCAAATATTTTTACATTTTCAGAAAACAAACCCAGCTAGCATCGCCAGCTGAGTCTTACCTCTCCTCTATTATATCAAACATAGGTCCGTTTGTAACTAGCAAAGAATTCTTTTGTCCGTTCTTCTTTTGGATGTTGCATGATTTCCTCTGGTGTTCCAGATTCAATAATCCGTCCTTTATCCAAAAATAGGACCTTATCTGCTACTTGCGCTACAAAAGACATATCATGGCTGACCAGTACCATGGTTTGTCCTGATTTTGCTGCATTGGCAATGGATTTTTCAACTTCTCCAACCAATTCTGGATCCAAGGCTGAAGTCGGTTCATCCAGCAAAAGAACCTCTGGTTTCATGGCCAAGGCACGAGCCAAAGCCACCCGTTGTTTTTGTCCACCTGAGAGGTGACGAGGATAGTGATTTTCACGATCCGATAAACCGACTTTTGCCAGTTCTTCTCGAGCAATTTTCGTTGCTTCTTGATCGGATAAGCCCTTCACAACAATGAGCCCTTCTTTCACATTTTCAAGAGCTGTTTTTCTACCAAACAAATTAAACTGTTGGAACACCATGGCCAATTTTCTTCTTAAGGTTAAGATTTGATCTTGGGTAATGTGTTCAAAATCAACTTCGAAATCATCAATCTTAATTCTACCACTGTCTGGAGCTTCCAAATAGTTTAAACTGCGTAAGAAAGTTGATTTACCAGCTCCCGAAGACCCGATTAAGGCCACGACTTCCCCTTTTTGAATTTCCAAACTTAGATTATTTAAAACCTTTTGACCTGAAAATGTCTTTGATAATTCTGAAATATAAATCATTAGATCCGGACCTCCTGATCTGGTAAATCAATTGCTACGGGAGTCTCAATATCCAGTCGACGTTCAATGTGACGGCCTAGTATTTCAATGAGAATGTTCACAATCCAGTAAACAATCGATACCGTGATAAAGCGTTCAAAGTACTTCAAATCGCTCCCCCAATAATCCGTGCTTGGGCAAAAATTTCAACCACACTGGCACTAAAGGCTAGCGAGGTCCCCTTGGTCAAGCCAATGAGAGAGTTGATTAAAGGTAGGAGTTGCAACGACTGCTGCATTGGGAATAATAATCCGGCGATAAACTTGACGATTGGTCATCCCAAGACTACGTGCTGCCTCAATTTCACCAGGATCCACTGATAAAATAGCTGCCCGGATGGTTTCACTCGCATAAGCCGCCTCATTAAAGGCAAGAGCAACAATTGCAAACAGCTCAGCCGGAATGGCATTAATATTAAAAGCTGTTCCATAAGACTGATTGATCGCTTTTAAAATAAGAGGAATCCCATAATAGGTCAACATCAACTGAACCAACAAAGGAGTCCCCCGTAAAAAACTGACAAAAACAGCTTGAATCGGGTAAAGAATTCGTACACGATTAATTTTGACCAGAGCAAAAATCATGGCAAAAATAATCCCAAAAAATGCGCCTCCTAGGGCTAATAAAATCGTCACAGGCAATTTTCCTATGACAGCCGGAAATGCATCCAATACGGCTCTCAAACTAAACAGCTTGCTATCTGGAACGTGTTTTAAAAAGTCAGCATACCAGTTGGCAGCTAAAAGATTAGTTGTAAACATTTTTGTTACTTCCTTTCTCGAACATAAACATTCTATCACATTCACTATCGGAATTCCAAAAATTGCTACAGAAATAGAAAAATGATAGACTACTCAAATTTAGTCTATCATAATTTTAGACAAGTTCCTAATAGTTTTTCTTTATGGAGTTCATAAAGAAAATCTATGTTTTCTTCTGAACATTTGAAAGAGGGGGTTAGAAAGTTTGGCGCTTAGCCTTCCGTTCAGCTCGTCCACGCGCACGGTTTTCAGCTCGCTTAGCTTTTCTCCGCTTTTCATCAACTGCCCATTTGATTTTTTTCTTGTAGCCTGGTTTGATTTTTTTCTTTTTCTTTTTCACCAGACCAATCATCTCGATGTCAAGTTTCTCTTGCTTTTTCTCACGATTCGCCCGTCTGTCCCGATCATAAGTATCTTCAATAACCCCATTTTTCAACACTTTCGGTACGAAACGAATTCCCATTTTTTCTAGTTCACGGATATCTGAATCATCACTCGGTTGATAAAGAGTAATAGCGACACCTGGTAGACCATTGCGCCCTGTCCGGCCAACACGGTGAACAAAGAAGGAAAGATCTTGTGGAATAGCATCGTTGATGACATGACTCACCCCTTCGATATCAATTCCACGAGCCGCCAAATCTGTGGCCACAATATACTCAAAATCAAGATTTTTAACCTGATTCATGATCCGTTTCCGTTCACGTGGTGGGATATCTCCGTGAATCTTCGCCACTTTTAATCCTTGAGCCACTAAATAGGCATGGAGATCATCTGCTCTCGTTTTTGGTATTGACGAAAATCATGGCTAAATAAGGTTGCAAGGTCTTGGTCAATTGGTAAATTTGCTCATTTTTATCTCGACCCTTGGTCGAAACCAGCCAGTTATCGATGGTATCTGAAATCACCGTCTTGGTCTTAATTTGCTCCATGACTGGGTTTGAGAGATATTTTTTCAAGAAAGGTTGCAATTTTTGCGGAATGGTGGCTGAAAAAAAGACTAAAAATTGCAGTTGTTGCGGAAGTCTTGAAGCAATCTTATCCACGGTAGACAAAAATCCCATGTCCAGTGTCATATCCGCCTCATCTACCACAAAGGTATGGGCCTTATGAATAGCCAGATCACCAGATGCAACCAGATCATAGATCCGGCCTGGAGTTCCAATCACGATATGCGGTTGTTTGACCTGCAATTTTTCAATCTGACGGCTTTTATCCGTTCCTCCAACATAATTTACAATCCGAATCTCTTTTTCAGAATGACTAGCGATTTGACGAGCAGCTTGGTAAATTTGCGTTGCTAACTCCCGACTAGGAGCCGTGATGACCGCTTCAACTTGTTCGCTGTCTTCATTTAAAGTTTGAAAAATCGGCAAGAGGAACGTATGGGTTTTTCCCAGAACCAGTCTTTGACTCTCCTACCAAATCATTTCCAGCTAGGACAATCGGAATTAGTTTTTCCTGTACTTCGGTTGCTTCTCTAAAATTGATTTCTTTCAATGCCTCTTGAATATAGGGCTTAAAATTAAACTCTGTAAATTTCATTTTCTCAGTTCCTTTCATGATCTCTATTATTATATCAGAAAAGCTGCCTTCGTGCCTCTCTTATGAGTCATTTTTCCTAACCAACAAAGTCTCTCTGAGTCAGTAAAAAAACGATGGGCAAGCCCACCGTCTTTTTTATAAGTAGAGAAGAACAAGAGTGATGACACTTGTTACCAAGGCAATGGACCACATAAAGGCATCCACTTTCCATTCTGACCAGTTTTGGCCATTTCCAGAAAGTCCACCCAGTTCTAAATGATGGTGGAAAGGGGTCATTCTGAAAATCCGTCGCCCTTCCCCGTAGCGTTTCTTGGTCCATTTGAAATAGGTCACTTGTAGCATCACTGAACCTGTTTCAATGACATAGACCAGACCAATCAAGAGCAGCGTCCACTCGACATGCAGCGCCATTGACAAGGCTGCAAGCATCCCACCAAGAGCTAGACTACCAACATCTCCCATAAAGATTTTAGCCGGCTTGTGGTTGAAGACAAAGAATCCAAGCAAGGCCCCAATCATACTTAAGGTGACAAAGAGAATATCCCATTTTCCTTGCATATAGGCAATAAAGGAATAGGCACTCAGGCTAATGGCAACGGAAATGCTGGCTAATCCATCAATCCCATCTGTCAAATTGACGGCATTTGAAAAACCAACCAACCAAAATAAAGCAAAGAGAATGTAGAAATGGCCCAAGTAAAGATCGTAACCAAAGACATTCAAAAGGCTTCCTGCACCGTGGCGTTCAGAAAAAATATAGAAGATGATTCCACCAACGAGTTGAAGAGCTAATTTTTGCTTTGGATTGAGCCCTTCATTAATCTTACGAAAAACTTTTAAAAAGTCATCTAAAAATCCAACAATTCCATATAGAATCAAGATAAATAGAATAAGTTGAACAGGGGCGCGTGAAAATTTCCAGTCAATACGGTAACGACAAAACTGACTAGAACTGCTGTAATGAGAAATACAACTCCTCCCATTGTCGGAGTCCCAGCTTTCGCTTTGTGTTGTTTCACATCTTCGTGCATCTGTTGCCCGGAAATATGAGCACGATGGTAAAATCGAATAAAGGCTGGAATAGCAGCCACTGTTAATAGAAACGATACAAGGATCGTAGCAATATACATCTTAGTCTCCTAATGTTAACGTAATCTTTTTGGTTTTATTGAGTGAGGTGTTCATTTTGACACTTTGTTTGGTTACTTTCTTTCCACTACCTTTATAGGTAATTTCAATTCCAGTCCATTCTCCAAAGATGTCCGCATTTTTCTTTGTCCAACCGTACATATCTGGAACCGCATCAAAGTCTTCTGTCAATAACAATACTTGCTGATTGGCTTTGACTTTAGAGCCTACATCCACAGACATCTTGCGGATATTTTTCCCGGTTCCTAGGACAATTGGTTGCACCAAATTGCGACGCAATTCCTCTGAATAAGCACCTGGGCTCAGATTTTGTTTCAGATTCAACTCCTTAGAGAGAGTTTCTACTGAAGGGATTTTGTAGGTCGTTTCTTTGGTCACATCATCCAAAGTTGGTGCCTCTGATGTTAGATGCAATTCGTCTTTTAAAGCAACTGCATCTTCCAAAATAGGATTGACCAGCTCTTCCCAGCTGGTGAATGAGAATTTCACTTCTGGTTGTTGGACCGTCACATACATGATGAATTCAGGATCTTCTGCAGGTGTCATGGCTACAACCGAGTAGATATAATCATTTTCTCCTTGCAAGTATCCTTGATCTGTCGCCATTTGGGCAGTCCCTGATTTCACCGCAACGTTTTGACCGGGTACCTGAATGATGGGTCCATCACTGTACAAGGTTCCATACTCTGGATCTGTTCCGACGGTGATCATATAGTTCCGTGTCTGTTGTGCAGCTGATCCTGAAACTGGTTTTCCAACAACTTCTTTTTTTGATTTGCGGGCTGTGTCTGATTTTTTATCGTAAATAGCACTAATAAACTTCGGCTCCAACATTTGCCCATCATTAGCGATGGCACTAAAGGCCCGTAACATTTGGGTTTGACTGACGGAAATCCCTTGACCAAAAGCAGACATGAGCTTGACTGACATAGTTATCACCTGGAAGACCCCCGTAAGCTTCATTTCCCATTCCAAAACGGGTCGGAAGACCGAATTTAAAGCGGGTTAGGTAGTCCATCCAGACAGCATTTCCCATCTTTTGCTCCAAACGGGTCATCCCCACGTTACTTGAGTAAGCAAAAGCCCTTGTGCGATATTCATATAGCGACCTTCAGACAGTCCCATATTGACATCCCAGTCACGGATCGTCGCATCTTTTACTTGTAGTTCGTTACTGTAGTATACTTCATTATAGGCTGGGAAGGTTCCATGATCAATCGCCGAAGCTAATAACATGACCTTCATCGTTGAACCCTGGTTCATACTGATCTTGATAAAGGATGGTATTCCAGGTTTTCAAGTTTTTTTCAGATCCAGTCCCTTGTTTGGTATCCGCATTATAGGATGGGACGTTGCGTTGTCGCAAGGATTTCTCCAGTGTTTTTGCACTCACAAGAGTCGCACTAACATACTTTCCTTTTTACTTTTTTTCTTGGAAAACATCCATACGTGTCTCAAGGTAGGTCTGCAATTCTGCTGAAATGGTCGTATAAACATCTTTTTCCATCTTCTGTTTTGACAGAAACCTTATCTGAACCAGGAACGATATTCCCGTTTCGGTCTTTGTCATAGGTGATGACTCCATTTTGACCAGCGAGAATACGATCGAGGGATTTCTCCATCCCTGATTGCCCCTTCAGGGTTTTATTCCCCTCTTTATCTTCTTGAAGAGAGGCCTGACCTATAAATTGAGAGGCAAAAACTCCATTCTTATAGCTTCGATTTGGACTAGTTGTAAAGGCAACCCCTTCAATCTTCGCCGCTTCCATGGCCTCACGGATAGCCGTCATATTACTATAAGTAATGCCGTTTCCGTTCGATCCAAAAGAAACCTGTTTCAATTTCTTTTGCGACAACTGTTGAATGACGTAATCCTCATCCATCCCTAAGTACTGCTTAAAGATTTCTGCTACTTTTTTAAATTGGCTCTCTTCTACATAGAGGATTTTCCCAGTTGCTGATTTGTACTTTTTATCAATAACCGCATAAACATTATAGGTCGTCGCATCTTCAGCAATTACTGCTCCATTTCGGTCGTAGATCGTTCCACGTTTTGCAGGAACAATGACCGTCTGCTCATGGACTTTCTTGGCTTGATCCGATAAGGTCACACCAAATTTTTTGTCAGTCCCAATGATCATTGCAAAATTAATCAGAAAGAGAAAAAAGAGGAAAATCGCCAGTACACTGAGATTTTTCCCAACTTGTTTTCGATTCTGATCCGGCAAGCGACGTTTCTTTATCGAATACCCGATCAAAAATTTTTTGAATTTATTCATCACTACTTGCACTCACTGTTTTTCGATTTTCTTTTTGCAGCTTCATTCCTTGGGAGCTAGCCAACTGTGATAAGCGGTCATAACGTGTTAATTCATTGACCTCTTGACGAACATCTGCCAATTCCGTCTTTTTGGCTTCTAGTTCCGTATTCAAATCAGTCAATTCACTTTGAACTTGTAAAATCCGTGTCTGCATAAAGACGATACTAATGGCTAAAATCACAGCTGTTAGGACAATCGATCCGTAAAAAGCCTTTTCTACTCTAGAGAAACGGCGAAAGTGGTCTTGCAATACCTGTGTTCTTGTTCTCTCATCTCTTGCTGCCATATCAATTCCTCTTACTTGTGTATTTTTCGAGCAACCCGTAGTTTTGCTGAATGGGATCGATTATTTTCCTCAAGCTCTTCATCGCTTGGCAAAATAGGTTTCCGGTTGATCAACTCCATCTTTGGTTTCAAATCATCTGGAATAAAGGGAAGTCCCTTTGGAACCTCAACCGTCGAAGCTTCTTTAAACAATTGTTTGGTCAATCGATCCTCCAACGAATGAAAGGTAATCACAGAAATACGACCATCGAGGGCCAACAAATCCATAGCTTGCTGAATCGATTCATCCGCCGCTCCCAGTTCATCATTGACTTCGATACGAATGGCTTGGAAGATCTGTTTAGCAGGATGACCCTTTTTCTTGAGCTCCTTAGCTGGTTTAGCAGATTTAATAATCTCTGCTAATTCAGTCGTCGTTTCAATCGGTTTAATTGCTCGCGCTTGCTCAATTTTCCGCGCAATTTGCTTGGAAAATTTATCCTCTCCATATTTGAAAAAGATGCGGACTAGATCATGGTAATCATAGGTATTAACGACCTCATAAGCCGTTAAGGAAGCTTCTTGATTCATACGCATATCTAAAGGCGCATCTTTCTTGTAAGAAAATCCACGTTCCCGTTCATCTAACTGAGGACTAGAGACACCTAGGTCATAACAGATTCCATCAATTTCAGTCACACCCAATTCGTTTAGACGTTCCTTCAAATGACGAAAGTTATCCTTAATGAAGGTCACCATGCCTTTCTCAACGAAAGGTGCCAATCGAATATTAGCATTCTCAATTGCATGCTGATCTTGGTCAAAGGCATAAAGATGGCCCGATTCATTTAATTTTGTTAACAAATATTCGCTGTGGCCTGCCCCACCCAATGTGGCGTCTACATAGATCCCATCTGGCTTAACATCCAGCATATCGATCGTTTCATGAAGCAAAACCGTTACATGATGAAATTCTTTACTCATATCTTTACTATTTTACCACAAATGGGACCAAGATGCACTCCTGAAAGAAAATTCACTAACTAATCCTATCGGACCTTTTCGGATCCTTCAAAATACCTAGAAAGGCTTGATTTTATTTGTTTCCTCTAGGATTTATGATACAATATTCTTATGAAAATAAGAAAACAGATTCTCATCCCACTTTTATTGGTCGATGCTATCGCTCTCTACTTTTTTCTAACCACTATTGAGGCTTGGATTTTTTGGCTTGCTGCCCTGATCCTAGTCGGCTCACTTTGGTGGCTCAAAAAAGCCATTCAAGGACAAAAAACAGAGATGGAAGAAAAATAATTTCTTCCACCTCTGTTTTTCTTTTATTCACTCCAAGAAATTCCTTAAAAGAAAGCAAACTAGCTCTGAAATAATAAAGAGGCTGGGACAAAAGTCCTAGCCTCTCAATTATTTTTGGATTGTCGAGCAAGACGCAGTGGTTGAGTGGGCTCTACTACGCTGATTTCATCAGCTTTTACAGCCCTACTCAACTGTGCGGAGGTGGGACGACGAAATCGATTCTAACGAATTACCGATTTCTGTCCCACTCTCTTGCGGTTTATTGATTATGTTTCCAATTGCTGTAAATCCCAAAAAGAATGATCCAGATGGTTGCTCCAATCGCTCCAATGTATGTTGATTCTTGCAAGAAGAGACAAACGAATACAAAGAGGAAGAAAACAATGGTCAATGGATTCAACACTTTATAGGCTGGCATGACAAAACCATCTGGCATAAATTCTTTCGATTTACGGTACTTAAGATGGGCAAGCATGGTCAAAATGTAAATAGCAATGTAGACACCAGAAGAAGATGCCGTAATCAAGGCAAAGGCATCTGAGACACCTGGCAAGATATTGATAAAGGCTGACACAGCAACCACAATCGCAGAAACAATAATCGCGCGACTTGGAATCCCCATACGAGATAAGCTATTCAGTTTCAAACGATTCATCACTTTGCTGTTTGGTGTTTCTTTTGCAATCTGGTACAAGTGACGCCCTGTTGAATAGAGGGTGGAATTCAAGGAGGATGCAGCAGCTGTCAGTACAACAAAATTAATCAACCCTGCTGCCCACTTGATTCCTACCATCTGAAAGACCGTTACAAACGGAGACTTATTGACGGGAAGCTGTTGCCAAGGGAAAATAGCCATAATCGCCAACAAAGCTCCTACATAAAAAATCACAATTCGGATTGGAATTTCTTTAATAGCTTTTGGCAATACTTGGCGGGGATTAGCTGTTTCAGAAGTAGTGATTCCAACAAACTCGATCGCTTGATAAGCAAAGAAGACCATTTGGAATGCCATGACGAACTTGACCCAACCATTTGGAAACATTTGAAAACCATTGGTAATATTGGTTAAGCTAGCGTGTCCAGCTGGTGTTTCAAAGTTAGTCGTCACCATAAAGATCCCTGTTGCGATCAAGGCTAAAATCGTGACAATCTTGATCATTCCAAACCAGAATTCAACCTCTCCAAAAACCTTCACAGCGATCAAGTTTACACAACTTAAAAGCGCTAAAAAGATAATTTGAATCTGCCAGGCTGGCCAATTTGGAAACCAAAGCTGGACATAGTTGGAAACAGCCGTGATCTCTGCCATTCCCAAAAATACCAAGGAGACCCAATAGGACCATCCTGAAAAATAACCCCAACCTTTTCCTAGATACTTGGTGATAAAGTTGATAAAGGTGTGTTGATCAGGGTCCATATAGAGCATTTCTCCGATCGCCCGCATCATCAAGTACATGAAGGCGCCAGTCAGCATATAGACTAAAATAATAGAGGGACCTGTCAAAGAAAGGGAACGACCGGCTCCAAGAAAGAGTCCTGTCCCGATGGTTCCTGCAATAGCGATCAGCTGAACATGCCGATTTTGCAGACCACGAACCATCCCATTTTCGGTTTCTTGACTAGGATGATGTTTTTTTGACATATGATTACTCCAATTCTTTTTCTGTACATTTTCAGAAAAGTATACTTCAAATTTTCATACAATCTACTATACCATGTTTTTAAAAATTGGTCAATCTAGTCCAGAATATTCTGAATTTTATAGATACAAAAGAGTGCTGGAGTCTCTTCCAGCACTCTTTTGCTTATGAATTAGGGTCATCGAGGCTACGGCCATGCAAACCTTTTTCACGTTGCACTTGGCGTAGTTTCTCAGGCGTTACATCGTTACCTTCTTCATCCACAATTTTGATACCTTCGATGTGGTGACGAACCGAACGACGATAACCTTCAATGTATTCTTCACGAAGTTTGCTTGTTCCACTGCTTCTTCTGGAGTCAAACCTTCTGTTTTTTTCTTTTTTGCAAGCTCATTGATCCGAGCGATTTTTTCAGGTGTCATCATCAGACCTACTTTCTACCTGTCATCAGGTACTTATTTTGTGTTCAATTGGTTGAAAGCTGCAACAGCGTTAGCTTTCGCAACCAGACCTGCAAGAAGGGCCAAACGGTTGTTTTTAACAGCCTCATCTTCTGCCATCACCATGGTATTGTCAAAGAAAGCATCGATGACTGGGCTAAGAGCAAAGAGTTGAGCCAATTTGTCACTAGCTGAACCAGTCAATTCAAGCTCTTCAATCGCTTGAGCCAAGGCTTTTTCTTGATCGTTTTCAAAAAGACTGGCATCGACTGCTACTGAAGCATCTGCTTTTTCTGCCAAGTTGAAGGCACGTGAAAGGGACTCAACAGCTGCCTTGTAACCATCCGTCTTCGCAGCTTCTGAAAGAGCTTCAGCTGCTTCCAACATATCAGCCACGACAAAGTTTGAACCAGCAAGAATAGCGTCTTTGATATCTTTTGATGTGCGTCCCATCATCTTGTCCACACGCGCCTTGATGAAGTTGAGCACTTCTGCTTGATTGTCATAGGAAAGGCTATCAAATGAAAGTCCGTAAAGGCTGTCAATCAACTCATCCATAGGGATATGCCAACCAAAGGCATCCAAGATACGAACAATCCCTTGTGTGGCACGACGAAGCGCATAAGGGTCATTTGAACCTGATGGAATCAAGCCAACTGAGAAGAATGAAAGGAGGGTATCCAATTTATCTGCAAGGGCAAGAATCGCACCAACCTTAGTCTCTGGAAGGGCTCCGTCTGCTGAATCAGGAAGGTAGTGCTCACGGATAGCTGTCGCAACCGCAGCATCTTCACCAGCAAGGAGGGCGTATTTTTCACCCATGATTCCTTGCAATTCATCGAACTCTCCGACCATACCCGTCAAGAGGTCAAATTTGTAGATTTCAGCTGCACGAGCTACGGCTGCCGTTTCTTCAGCAGTCAAACCAGCTTGCTCAGCTAGTGACGCTGCAATGACACCCAGCACGGGCCATGTGTTCTGAAAGAGAACCAATTTTTTTCATGGAAGGTCACGTTCGCCAATTTAGCAACCAGGTCTTCAATCTTAAGTTTTTTTGGTCTTCACGCCAGAAGAATTCACCATCTTCAAGACGTGCCACCAAGACTTTTTTTCATTTCCTCGGATAACATTTTCCAAGTGCTCAGCATTCCCATTACGGACGGAGATGAAGTTTGGTTTAAGCTTACCATCAAGGTCACGTACAACAAAGTACCGTTGATGCGTTTCCATTGAGGTCACCAAGACTTCTTCTGGAACGTCCAAATATTTAGTGTCAAAACTTCCCATAAAGGCAGTTGGATATTCGACCAAGTTCAAGACTTCGTTCAAAAGTCCTTCTTCGATTTGGACTTGAACACCTTGTTCTGCTTCGATAGCTTTGATTTGCTCACGAATCATGTTTTCACGTTCTTTGCTATCCGCAATCACGTAAACAGTACGAAGGTCTTCTTCATAAGAATCCGCATTGGTAATTTCCACTTCATGTCCAAGGAAACGATGTCCACGACTCACACGACCTGACTTGATATCCAAGAAGTCAAGGTCAAGCGCTTCGTCGCCCAAAAGAACTGTCAAGGTGTGAACTGGGCGAATGTATTCAAATGTGTTGTTAGCCCAGTGCATGCTGACAGGGAAGGTCAATGAAGCAAGCACTTCTGGAACGCTAGCCAAGACTTCTTTGGCAGGTTTTCCAGCTTCGTGTTTCGTAACATAAACGTACTCTTCCCCTTTGACTTCACGGAATTCGATATCATCAACCGTCAAGCCTTTCCCACGGACGAATCCTTGAGCCGCTTTTGAGAAGTTTCCATCTGCATCCAAGGCGATTTTCTTAGAAGGTCCTTTAAAATCTTCGGTCAAATCAGATTGTTGATCTGCTAAACCAATCACACGGACAGCCAAACGGCGTGGTGTTGAGAAGGTTTGAATGCTTTCGTATGAAAGGCGATTGTTATCCAAGAAGGCTGCCATTTTCTCACCGAGTTGTTTTTCACTTGTTGTGACAACGTAGGCTGGCAACTCTTCAAGTCCAAGTTCTACTAGTAAGTTTTTTGTCATGTTTCTTCCTTTACAAATTTCTTTTTTTGATAGGCACCTTAGGTACTGGGGACGTTGCTAACTAACTTTGTGAGGCTGTAACGAAATCTCATGTCTCCTTGACATCGATTTCCAACAGTCTCATCAAAGTGGATTTAGCCAACTGATTTTTGAACCTAACGTTTCAAAAATCCCCATATACGATACGGCGTTTATCCCTAGCAAGTCTTCGACTTGCCTCTGGGTAGTCATGTGGGCTCACTTTGTTTGCCCATTTCCATTCTTGTAACTCTTTTTATTCTTCCTCTTCTGCTAGGAGTTTTGCGCGTGTGGCTTCGTCAAGAAGTGGGTAACCAAGTTTCTTACGTTCTGCAACGAAGGTTTTGGCTACGACACGGGCCAAGTTACGGATGCGGGCAATGTAACCGGCACGTTCTGTAACGGATACTGCTCCACGAGCATCTAGCAAGTTAAAAGGTATGTGAACATTTCAAAACGTAGTCATAGGCTGGGTGAACAAGACCCAATTCCAAAGCACGTCCTGCTTCTTTTTCAAATTTTTCGAAGTTTTCAAGAAGCATATCTTGGTCAGAAACTTCAAAGCTGTATTTTGAGTGTTCATATTCTGGTTGAAGGAAGATTTCTCCGTATTTAACGCCTGGAGCCCACTCGATATCGTAAACTGAGTCTACTTCTTGGATGTAAGAAGCCAAACGTTCCAATCCGTAAGTGACCTCAGAAGTTACTGGGACCAGTTGCCAATCCCACCAACTTGTTGGAAGTAGGTGAACTGAGTGATTTCCATACCGTCCAACCAAACTTCCCAACCAAGACCAGCTGAACCAGTTGATGGGTTTTCCCAGTTATCTTCAACGAAACGGATATCGTGTTCCAAAGGATTGATCCCCATTTTTTCCAATGACTCAAGGTAGAGTTCTTGGATGTTTGATGGTGATGGTTTCATCACCACTTGGAATTGGTGGTGTTGGTAAAGACGGTTTGGGTTTTCCCCGTAACGACCATCCGCTGGACGACGAGATGGCTCTACATAAGCTGCATTCCATGGTTCAGGACCAATGGCACGAAGGAAGGTGTAAGGACTCATGGTTCCCGCACCCTTTTCATTATCATAAGCCTGCATGAGCATACAACCCTGGTCATTCCAGTATTGTTGCAAAGTCAAAATAATTTCTTGAAAGGTTAGTTTTTTGGACATATTTCACTCCTTTTTCTATAATTTCTTGCGACATGAGTCTGCCTCGTCGATTTTACGAGGCAAGACGAGTTAGTACTGCGTCTAGCTCAGGCACCCGGGTGCTGAGCGTGGGGCAGTCCGACTGTAAGGAGGTCTCTGCCACTAACGCAGTGAAAGGTTAGTTTTTTAGACATGGAATACTCCTTATTCATAAAGTTTCTTGTGACTCAGGATACAAAAAGAACCGTGTCTCTGCTCCTAAGTCCTTTGACCTA
>BNJV01001962.1_pt1 | contig 74259 bp, 82 predicted proteins | sample 8540591 | NCBI WGS metagenome assembly BNJV01 (sample SAMD00202457, study PRJDB9452) | human saliva metagenome | host: Homo sapiens
GCCCGTTCGCGCCGGTCGCAGCCGTTCGCGGCTGGTTGTGCAGCCGTTCGCCGCGGCGTTCACGCCGGTCGCAGCCGCTTGCGCGCGCGTTCGCGCTGGTAGCGCTGGTCGCGCACGTTCGCGCTGGTCGCAGCCAGTTCCGCACACGTTCGCGCCGGTCGCGGCCGGTGGCGCGCACGTTCGCGCTGGTCGCAGCCAGTTCCGCACACGTTCGCGCCGGTCGCGCCGGTCGCGGCCGGTGGCGTGCGCACTCGCAGCCACGCGCCTGCCGCAGCTCTGCAGCCCGTTCGCCGCGCCGCCGTGCTACTTGACGCCAGCCTTTTTCTTGGCACGCTCGATAGCAGCCATTTGCTCCTCGGAAAGCCTGATGGAACCGTAATCTTTTCCGTGGTCAGGCGCAGTGCGACCATGATCGCCCAAGTTAGCACCAGTTGCTTCCAGCGCGGACATGTGATGCGAAGAGCAGGAGTGACCACCCTCGCGGACAACGGAATCCAGGCCAAACTTGTCGCGGCCGGTATACGGCATGGTTGCGTCGTTGGTAACTGGATCGTCAGCGTTTCCAGCTTGAACTCGCCATTTACGCCGTTCTTGTAGTTCTCCTTAGCAACCGAAATCATCAGCTTGATACGGTTGAGCTGGTTAACCTCGGACGCGCCTGGGTCGTAGTCGACAGCAACAATGTTGGACTCGGGGTGCATCTGACGCAGGCGCTTGATGACTGCCTTACCAACAACGTGGTTGGGCAGGCAGGCAAACGGCTGAGCACAGACAATGTTTGGCGTACCCGTCTCAATGAGGTCGCACATCTCGGCGGTGAGCAGCCAACCCTCGCCCATCGTGTTGCAGAGCGAGAGAATCTGACCAGCTTTCTCGGCCAGCTCATCGATGTTGGGATATGGCTCAAAGCGCTCGGACTTCTCCAGCATCTTGTTGATTGGCGCGCGCAGACCCTGAACCATCTTGATGCCCGCGATGTGCGTCATGCGGCTCTTGAACGAAGTACCAAGCTCCTTGTGTGTGTTGATCGCGTTGGAGAGGCCAAACAGGAAGAAGTCGACCAGACCCGGAACGTTAGCCTCGCAGCCTTCGGACTCGATGACCTTGACCAGCTCATTGTTGGCCGTTGGGTGGAACTTAACCAGAATCTCGCCGACGACGCCGACGCGTGGCTTCTGGCGGTCATTGACCACGGGCAGGCTGTCAAACAGCTCGATGGTACGCTGGCACTGCTTGTAGAATTCCTTGCGAGAAATTCCGTTGATCTTGGAACGTGTATCGGCCATGAGCTGGTCATACAGCTCATTTGCGGAACCCTTAACGGCCTCGTAGGGACGAACGCGATACAGCAGCTGCATGATCAGGTCGCCGTACAGGAGCGCGTAAACTGCCTTGATGAGCAAATCGGGCTTGAACAGCTTGAATCCTGGGTTGTCCTCGTCAAGGCCGGAAGCGGCGGAGACGGAAATGACCGGAATCTCTGGGTGACCTGCGTCTTTGAGCGCCTTACGAATCAGTGCAATGTAGTTGGTTGCACGGCAGCCACCGCCGGTCTGCGAAATCAGAACTGCGGTCTTGGTCAGATCGTACTTGCCGGAAAGCACCGCCTCCATAATCTGGCCCGTGACCAGGATAGATGGGTAGCAGATGTCGTTATTGACGTAACGAAGGCCCATGTCAACGGCGCCCTGGTCAACCGAAGGCAGCAGTACAACGTTGTAGCCCGCGCCCTTCAGCAGCTCCTCTACCAGCTCAAAGTGAATCGGCGCCATCTGTGGAGCCAGGATGGTGTAGCCCGCTTCCTGCATCTCCTTGGTGTAGCGGACCTTCTCGTAAGCTGCAGATTCTGCCTCGCGGTACACGGGCGCACGGCGAGAAGAACTTGCGCTTCTGGCCTTTTCCAGAGAGCCATCGGCCATGCGAACGCCCTGTGGAACAGCCTCGGTAACCAGGCCAGCAGCTGCAAGTCGCTCGAGCTCTGCCTGCTGCTCGTTCAGAGCTGCCATCAGGGAGCGGATACGAATACGTGCAGCACCCAAGTTGGAGACCTGGTCAACCTTGAGCATGGTGTAAATCTTGCCCGAAGCCTCAAGAATCTCCTGGACCTGGTCGGTGGTCAGCGCGTCAAGGCCGCAACCAAACGAGAAGAGCTGGATGAGGTCCAAATCGTTTCGGGATGCAACAAAGCGAGCCGCACGGTACAGACGCGAGTGATACATCCACTGGTCAACAATACGGATGGGGCGCTCAGGCATCATCTTATGAGCAATGGAATCCTCGGTGAGGACGGCAAAGCCAAACGAAGAGACCAGCTCAGGAATGGCGTGATTAATCTCTGGGTCGTTGTGATACGGACGACCTGCAAGAACGATACCGTGAGCGTCATGCTCCTCAATCCAAGCAAGAGCCTCGTCACCTGCGCGGTGCATCTGGTCCTTGACGTTGATGTCTTCCTGCCATGCAGCCTCAACAGCGGCGTCAATTTCGGCGCGCGTGATGTGCTCGCCGCGGAAGCGACCCTTGCCTACCTGGGCGTCCTTCTCGCGCTGTTCGCTGATGAGCTCGTACAAACGACGCTTGAGCTCGTTCTTCTTATCGTACGGAATGAACGGAGCCATGTACTGGATGGACGGATCGGAGAGCTCGTCCACGTTGAGGCCCAGCGCCTGAGGGTAGCTCATGACAATTGGGCAGTTGTAGTGGTTGGTTGCGGAGTCGTCCTCCTTGCGCTCCCAACGAATACACGGCATCCAAATGAAGTCTGGGTCCTTGGCCAGCAGATTCATGATGTGGCCGTGGGAAAGCTTTGCAGGATAGCAGGCGGACTCGGAAGGCATGGACTCGATGCCCATATCGTACGTCTTTGCGGTGGTCTGGTCGGACAAAATGACCGAGAAGCCAGCTTGGTGAAAAACGTGTGCCAGAACGGATAGTTCTCGTACATGTTCAGCGAGCGAGGAATGCCAACGGTGCCGCGTGGAGCCTCGTCAGCGGGAAGCGACTCGCGGTCAAACAACAGCTTGTTCTTGAACGCAAAGAGGTTTGGTGCCTCGTTCTTCTTAGCACCACGCTTCTTTTACCTGCGCCTTTCTCGCAACGGTTACCGGTGATAAACCTGTGGCCGCTGCCAAAGTCGTTGATGGTAAGCATGCAGCTGTTAGGGCAGATGCGGCAGTGCGTGTTGGTAAGCTTGACCTGCAGGTTGTCGATGGACTCGCGATCAAGCAGAGTAGATACGCCGTCGATACCTGCGCGGTCGCGGGCGAGAAGGGCGGCGCCGTAGGCACCCATGACGCCTGCGATGTCGGGACGGATGACGTCTCTGCCGGTGAGCAGCTCAAAAGCACGGAGCGTTGCGTCGGACATGAAGGTACCGCCCTGAACAATGCAGTGCTCGCCAATCTCGCTGAAGTCGCGGAGCTTGATGACCTTGAACAGGGCGTTCTTGATGACGGAGTATGAAAGACCAGCAGCAACGTCGCCGATGGTTGCGCCTTCCTTTTGCGCCTGCTTAACGCGGGAGTTCATGAAGACGGTACAGCGGGAGCCCAGGTCAACAGGGAGTGTTGCCTTGGTTGCGGCGGTTGCAAACTCGCGGACGTCCATCTTCATGGAGTCGGCAAAGGATGCAATAAAGGAGCCGCAGCCTGCAGAGCAAGCCTCGTTCAGCATGATGTGCTCGATAACGCCATCTTTGACCTGCAGACACTTCATGTCCTGGCCGCCAATATCAAGAATGAAATCAACATCTGGGACAAATGCCTTAGCGCCGCGCAGGTGAGCGACGGTCTCAATCTCGCCGGAGTCTGCGCGCAGAGCCTCAATCAGGATACCCTCACCATAACCGGTGGTAGTGACGTGCCCAATAATGCAGTCGGAAGGCATCTCGTCGTAGATGGAGTCCATAATCTTGCGAGCGGTACCCAGGATATCACCGTTGTTATTGTCGTACCAGGTGTAAAGCAGCTCGCCCTTCTCGCCAACAACAGCAGCCTTCATAGTGGTAGAACCTGCGTCGATGCCGATAAACACGCGGCCGTGGTAGTTGGCCAGCTGGCCCTTGGGGACTACCTCTTGGTCGTGGCGGGCCTTGAAGTCATCAAAGTCCTGCTGAGTGGCAAAGAGCGGGTCCAGACGAGCAACCTCGGAGCCCTGGATGTCCTTGAGGTTATCCAGTGCCTCCATGACCTGCGTAAAGGTGATTGGTCGATCGGACTCGCCTGCCAGAGCAGCGCCCGTTGCAACAAAGAGGTGGGCGTTCTTTGGCAAGACGATGTGCTCGTCGTCCAAGTTAAGCGTGATGTAGAAGCGACGGCGCAGCTCAGAGAGGTACTGCAGCGGGCCGCCGAGAAACGCGACGTAGCCGCGGATAGGGTGGCCGCAAGCCAGGCCCGAGACGGTCTGGTTTGCAACAGCTTGGAAGATGGAAGCAGCGATGTCGGCAGGAGCGGCACCCTCGTTGAGCAGCGGCTGAACGTCGGACTTAGCAAAAACGCCGCAGCGAGATGCAATTGGGTAGATCTGCTTGACGTCTTTTGCCAGCTCATTGAGGCCAGTTGCATCAGTCTTGAGGAGAGATGCCATCTGGTCGATAAACGCACCGGTACCACCTGCGCATGTACCATTCATGCGCTGCTCAATACCGTTGTCAAAGTAGATGATCTTTGCGTCCTCGCCGCCCAGCTCAATGGCAACGTCGGTCTGAGGGATTAGCGTCTCAACGGCGCGCTTAGAAGCGATAACCTCCTGGACAAACTCCAGGTCAAGCCATTGTGCCAAGAGCATTCCGCCGGAACCGGTGATTGCGGCGTACATGGGTGTCTCGCCAATGTGCTTCTGAGCTTTGACAAACAGGGAGCGCGCGGTTGCGCGAACGTCGGTGTGGTGACGCTCGTAGTTTGCGTAAACCAGCGTGCCGTCCTCGTCGATGACGGACAGCTTTACGGTTGTGGAACCAACGTCGATGCCCAGCATAAGGTGGGCCTGAGACAGGTCAAGTGGGACGTTTGGTGCCAGCTCGGCACCATTCTCTACCAGCTCAAACTTTGGACTAATCATTGTTTTCCTCTCCGAGAACAAGAGTTGCAAGCGCAAATCGTGGAACGTCTAGCTTAATTGGCTTGCCGTACAGATCGCCAGGTGCAACAAACATGAGGCCAGTCATAAGGCCCGCCATCTGCTCGTCGCTCTCGCGCATGCCGCCGATTAACCAGCGGATAAGGACGCCGACCTCGGCAGAAATTGCAAAGGTCAGATAGTAGTCAAAGAAGGGACCAAGTGCGCGCGGATCAAGATCGTGCAGGGCGCGCTGGGCGATAACCTCGTGTACCAGGTGCTTTAGCTTGTCCTGGAAGGCAGGGTCGCCGCCGTTACCCAGCAAAGGGCGCAGGTAGAAGCCGTGCTTGCGAATGCTTCGGAGCATCTCCGTTGCGCCGGGGCATGGCTTGTAGGAGTCAATGGCCTCCTTGAGCTCGGCAAGGTTCACGCGAGCGAGCTGCTCGACAGCAGGTCGGAGCTCCGCCAGCGCTTCCTTTTTCGATGTGGAGCACCAGGTCAGGGATGTCTTTGTAGTGGGAATAAAAGGTGCGACGCGTGAGGCCGGCGCGCTCCGTTACACCCGTGACGGTCACGGAGGTAAGGTCGCCGGTAGCGTCTATCTCTTCTGCCAGGGCTTTTCTGAGCGCCGCGCGAGTTCTGGCGGTGCGTCGATCAAGCTTGCAAGCTGACAAAACAGCAGGTGCAGACAATGTTTGCGTCATACGTTTCTGAAGCCTCTCCTGGTTGCAGGTACGTACTGGGTGCGCGGGCGCGTGTGAGCGGTGCGGGTGGCGCGTGAGCGGCGCGGGTGGCGCGGCAGCGCAACAGCACCGTAGCACCTGACTTATTGCACATACTGAGTATTATTACACACTCTGTGCAATAACTGCAACCGCGAGAGGGACGATTTTCTCGCCAAGTATGCTCTGCCGGCTAAGTTTTCTATCTTGGCCTGCTAGCGCGCCTGATTTCTGCAAAGAATCTGTAGCTTTTGCCTGAAAACATAAAAGAATCTGTGGATTTGCCTGAATTCATCAAAGAATCGGTGTCTCAAACACCGATTCTTTACACTTTTTAGGCGGGGTTTAAGGCGGGGTTTAAGGCGTGTCCGAGCTCACCCTTCCAGGGAGCCTGATGTTATCGTCATGTCTGAACAATTTGCCGGAAAAGTGCACCATATCTGAGCTATTTGCCGGTTTTTCTCGCCATGTCTGAGTAAATTTACTCAAACTTGATGCCCTTTTCAGGCTCAAAATTTAGGGCCACGTAGTCTATCTTTCACGCGCCTGATTTCTGCAAAGAATCGGTAAATTTTGCCTAAAAATGTAAAAGAAACTGTGGATTTGCCTGATTTTGTCAAAGAATCTGTATTCAAAATACAGATTCTTTGCACTTTTCAGGCGCGTATGCTGTTAAGGCGCACCTGGCGAGAAACCCCGTGCACTCCCCGCCGGCGCTTCGCGCGCTTGACCTGCAAGTTTGCCTGCACACGACGCTGTTACCACACCAAAAAACCGGTGCTCACCTGCGTGAACACCGGTCTAACCTGCATGTTATGTGGAGCTTGGACCCCGTACGCTTACGCGAAGCGCTCGACGCCGTCCTTGGAGACGCGCGCGAAGAACAGTGGCTCCAGCTCGGGAGCGTTCTCGCCAAAGACCAGAGCTTCGCGGAAGATGCGCTCGCCCTCATCAAGACGGCTTTCGTCACCGGTCAGAAGCGTTGCAATCACATCGCCCTTCTCGACATAATCGCCGGTCTTGCGCTCGAGGATAATACCAGCTGCTGGGTCAATCGGATCGCCCTTCTTCTCGCGGCCTGCGCCCAGAGCAACGGAGGAAATGCCTACCAGTTCAGCGTTCATGGACGTGATATATCCGCTGATCTCGGCCACAATGTCGCGACGGAATGACGCAGCCTCAAACTTAGTGGTGTCAAAGATGACCTCGTCGGTGCCGCCCTGGGCCTTGACCATCTGGGCAAGCTTAGCCAAGCCCTCGCCATTTGCAATCTGCTGACGAGCCAGCTTGCGGCAGTCCTCAACGCTTCCCTTACCTGCGAGGTTAAGCATGTTTGCAGCAAGTTCAACGCAGACATCGGTCAGATCATCAGGACCCTCACCCTTAAGCGTGGCCACTGCCTCAATGACCTCGAGGGAATTGCCCACGTTTTTGCCAAGAGGGCGATCCATGCCAGTAATCAGTGCTGCGGTGGTGCGGCCGACGTGCTCGCCAATGGAAACCATGGCATCTGCCAGCTCAATTGCGGAATCGACGTCCTTCATGAAGGCGCCGGAACCACACTTGACGTCCAACAAAATGCAGTCGGAACCGGAAGCAATCTTCTTGCTCATAATGCTCGACGCAATCAGAGGCACCGAGTCAACCGTTGCGGTAACGTCGCGCAGCGCATAGAGCTTTTTATCAGCTGGAACAAGATTGCCCGTCTGACCTGCAACGGCAACGCCAATCTCGGAGACCTGCTTGAAGAAGTCAGGCTCGGAAATCTCAATGGAAAGTCCTGGAATTGCCTCAAGTTTGTCCAGCGTACCGCCCGTGTGACCCAGGCCGCGGCCGCTCATCTTAGCAACCTTGACGCCCAGAGATGCAACAAGCGGGCCAACAACCAGGGTGGTCTTGTCGCCAACGCCGCCGGTAGAGTGCTTGTCAACCTTAATACCAGGGATTGCCGAGAGGTCCATCATGTCGCCAGACTCTGCCATTGCCATGGTCAGATGAGCCGTCTCGTGCGCGGTCATGCCCTTGTAGAAAATAGCCATCGCCAGCGCGGAAGCCTGGTAATCGGGAATATCTCCAGCTACATAGCCCGAGACAAAGTAGTCAATCTCGGCGTCGGTAAGCTCGCCGCCATCGCGCTTCTTTCAATCACGTCGTACATGCGCATAGTTGAACCTCTTTCCGCTTTCGCGTCCGTTGCCGGCGCGCTAACTCTCTAGTAAAAGAGCCGGTAGCGAGAAACTCTACCGGCTCGCAATTTCATGTAACCTGCCAGGTTATCTGCACCCGAAAGCGCAGGCTGCTTGATGCCGTAGCTTACTTGCTGCCTCCGCCGTACTCGCCGCACCCGCAGCCACAACCGTGGCCGTCCGTGCCGTGCTCGTGGCCGCCCGCGCCGTGCTCGCCGCACCCGCAACCACAACTGTGCTCGTGGCTGCCATCGGCACCCATCACGGCGTCGTCACCTGATGCACCAGCAGGACTGGACTCACCCAGATCCTCGGGGCCAAATCCCATAGGCAAGATATCCTGGAGCAGATACTCGCGAGGAGCTGCATCTGCCTTGCCCAGCACAATGCGAAATGTTGCAGGATCACACCACTCGCGAATAACCTGCCTGCATACGCCACAAGGAGTGCACCAAGCTGTTGGGGCTTCTCCCTCAGGACCACCAACAACCGCAATGGCCACAAATCCCTGCGACCCTCAAACACTGCGCGGAAAAACGCCGTGCGCTCGGCGCAGTTAGAAGGCGTATACGCAGCGTTTTCTAGGTTGGCGCCGCCGTACACCGTGCCGTCAGAGCACAAAAGCGCAGCTCCAACAGCATAGTGAGAGTACGGTACATAGGCGTGATTGCGCGCCTCAATAGCAAGCTGAACAAGCGCCTCGTTAGAAACGTGACAAGAACCCTCTACCTCTGCCATTATGCGCGGCTTCCCTTGATGTATGGCACGCCGTCTGCCTTAGGAGCAACAGACTTACCAACAAAGAGGACCAGCGTAATGATGGTGATGAAGTAAGGAAGCATTGCAATGATCTGGCTTGGAATTGGTGTTGCGCCGCCGCCAAGCAGAATTGCCAGTGCCTGAGTAAAGCCAAAGAGTAGGCAAGCTGCATAGGTGTTCAGAGGTTTCCACTTACCAAAGATAACCGCAGCCAGTGCAATAAAGCCCTGGCCAGAAATGGCTGTCTGAGTGAACTGAGAAATAATTGCCAGTGTTACGGATGCGCCGCCAAATCCTGCAAGCACACCAGAAACAATAACGCAGAGGTAGCGAGTCTTACGAACACTAATGCCCAGTGTCTCGGCTGCGTGTGGATGCTCGCCAACGGAGCGAATACGCAGGCCCCACTTGGTACGGTAAAGCACAAACCAGACGAGAAGGGCGGTTAAAAGTGCAAGTACCACGGTAATGTCTACGTTCAAGCTGGAATAAGGTGTGTCGTTAAAGGCACCCTCACCAAAGAGCTTTGGGAGCTTGGTGACTGCTGGAGACATTGCAGCGCCATCAAACAAAGACGGCAGGCAAACAGAGCAATGCCAGGTGCCAGCAGGTTAATTGCAACACCAGAAACTGTCTGGTCAGCGTTAAACGTAATAGATGCCATGGCGTGCAAAAGCGCAATAAGGCCGCCTGCAATACCTGCACAAAGGAAGCCAATCCAAGGGTTTCCGGTGAGGTAGCTGCCCGCAACGCCTGCAAAGGCGCCAACGCCCATCATGCCCTCAATACCAATGTTGACAACACCGGAGCGCTCGGAGACAACGCCGCCCAGAGCACCAAAAATAAGAGGTGTCGAGTACATGAGGGTAACGGAAACAAGAAGAATCAGGTTAGTGAGCATTGTTTGCCTCCTCCTGAGATGGGTCGGACGCATCACTCACTTGAGCAGCAAGCTTTGCCTCTTCTTCCTTAGCCTTCTGGGCACGCTTGTGATCAAGACGGTCGGCAAGCATTGGAATAACGCCACCCAGAGCCATGAAGAACACGATGGTACCAATAACAATGTTGATAATCTCGGAAGGTGCGCCAACCGTCTGCTGAACCGTCTGGCCACCATAAAGAAGACCAGCGAACAGGAAGGATGCAGGAATACATGCCACAGGATTGCAGTTGGCGATAAACGCAACGGACAGACCGTTAAAGCCGTTATTCTCAAATGCCGCCAGCGTTGCAATGCTGTGAGGAGCAATACCAGTAATAGTCAGAGCACCTGCAAGACCGCAGAGTGCACCAGAAATAGCCATGCAAAGCGTAAGGTTTTTCTTAACGTTGATGCCGGTAAACTGTGCAGCGTCGCGGTTAAACCAACAGCACGCATCTCATAACCAACCTTGGTGCGCATAAGCAGCCAGCCAATAAAGATAGCTGCGATAATAGCAACAAAAATACCAATGTTTACATCGGTACGCATAATGGCGTCGCCAATAACAGGAATATTGCGAATTGCCTCAGCACCGTCCTCGGAATTCTTCATGCCATAGAACAGGGTGGTATAACCGGACTCGTTAATAGGGTATGAAGAGGTTGAGTTTGGCTGGTGGAACTGTGGAAGAGAAACCACAAAGTTGCAGAGGTAGAGGCTGATCCAGTTAAACATAATGCTGGTAATAACCTCGTTGATGCCAAACTGAGCCTTAAGCCATCCAATAATGGCACCAATACCTGCGCCGCCTGCGGTACCAACCAAAACAACTACAGGAATCTGCAGCACAGGAGGAAGGTCCAAACTGTAGCCAACAATGACGGCGAGGATAGTACCTACAATGTACTGACCCTCAGCACCAATGTTAAAGAGGCCAACGCGGAATGCAAAGGCAACAGCAATACCCGTAAAGAGCAAAGGTGTTGCCTTAATAATGACGTTAGAAATGTATTTTGGCTTACCTACCATGCCACCAATAAGAGCCTCAAACGAGCTGATAGGGTCATATCCTGCAACAACCAAAATAATAGAAGCAACCAACAGACCAACAAAAATAGCAACAATTGCTGACGTAATTGGTTTTCTCATTATCTTTGTAAGCGTACTCACTCGGCGTCACCTCCTGCCATCAGCAGGCCAGCCTGCTCTTCAGTGATAGTACCTTGGTCAAACTCGCCAACATTCTTGCCGGCGTAAATAATTGCCATCTTATCGGCAACGTCCATAATCTCGTCCAGCTCAAAGGAAATCAGCAAAATTGCTGCTCCACGGTCCCTCTCGCGAATAAGCGCCTTGTGAACAAACTCAATTGCACCAACGTCAAGGCCGCGGGTTGGCTGAATGGCAATGAGGACGTCTGGGTTGGAAGAAACCTCACGGGCGATAATAACCTTCTGCTGGTTACCACCAGAAAGTCCCGCAGCCTGATGATCTGCGCACTCTGCAGGACGAATATCAAACTCGTCAATAAGCTTCTGAGAGAATTCTTTAATCTTTGCCAGGTCAAGTGCAATGCCCTTACCAAAGGTTTCCTCGTTGTGGCGCTCAAGCACCATGTTCTCGCCAACGGTAAAGGGCAGAACCAGACCCCAACGATGGCGGTCTGAAGGAATAGTTGCAACTGCGTGGTCAATGACCGTTTTAGGGGTTGTGCCCTGAATCTCTTCACCTTTAACGGTAATGGTGCCCGACTCAGGTTTGACCAGTGCGTTTATGGCATCGGCAAGCTCTTTCTGACCGTTGCCGTCAATGCCTGCAAGACCAACAATCTCACCGGCACGAATATCCAAATTAAAGCCGTTTACCTGCTCAATACCGCGCTCATCCTTGACGTGGAGGTCCTTAATAGAAAGAACAACCTCGCCAGGAGTTGCTGGCTTCTTTTCTACATGCAGGTTAACGTTTCTACCCACCATAAGTGTTGCAAGCTCGGTCTCGGATGTCTTGGAGACATCAACGGTACTCATGTACTTACCGCGACGAATAATGGTGCACTCGTCAGCAGAAGACATAATCTCTTTAAGCTTGTGAGTAATAACAATGATGGTTTTACCTTTGCTTACCAGGTCATGCATGATCTGAATAAGCTTCTCAATCTCCTGCGGTGTAAGAACTGCCGTAGGCTCATCAAGAATCAGCGTATCAGCACCGCGATACAAGGCCTTTAAGATCTCAACACGCTGCTGCATACCAACAGAAATGTCTTCAATCTTGGCGTCAGGGTCTACGTCAAAGCCGTATTCCTCAACAATCTCCAGGACCTTCTCGCGAGCTCGCTTGGATCAAGGACGCCACCAGCCTTGGTGACCTCGTTGCCCAAAACAATATTTTCTGTAACAGTAAAGTTCTCGACCAGCATAAAGTGCTGGTGAACCATACCAATACCGTGAGCGATAGCATCGGTTGGGCCAGATATGGATACACGCTCTCCGTTGAGGTAAACCTCGCCCTCATCAGCAGAATACAGGCCATACAGTACGTTCATGAGCGTACTTTTACCTGCGCCGTTCTCTCCTAAAATGGCGTGGACAGTTTGCTTGCGCACGTTAAGGTCTACGGCGTCAAGAGCTTTAAACGATCCAAAAACTTTGGTAATGCCATGCATCTGAACAGCGTAATCCGAACTGACTTCCACGAGCCACCTCCTTTACACACTTGCTAGAGGTGAGGAGTGCCAAAGAGCACTCCTCACCAGCAAATCCAAACTCATCAGCCTTTGGGCCTGTCAGAGGTCAGAAACCATCTGGCGAGAAACCCCAGGGCTCAAAAAACTAAGTCAGAGCTTAGCTCAAAGACTTGACGTACTTGTCCAGGTCGTCCTTACTTGCAGGAGGAACAACGGAGCCAGCCTTGATCTTGTCGAGAAGGTCAGTAGCTGCCTTGTAGGTGTCCTCGCCCATGAGGTGGTGATCCTCAGCAATTCCGACAGCGTCCTCGGAAGCGCCCAGGGAAACAGTAGTGCCGCCCTTCTGGCCGTCCTTCAGGATCTTCTCGGAAATCTCAACGATAGCAACGTTAACGCGCTTAAGAGCGGAGGTCAGAACGTTCTCTGGAGCAAGATATGCCTGGTCACGGTCAACGCCGATAGCAAGCTTGTTTGCGTCCTTAGCTGCCTCAATAACGCCGGTTCCTACGCCGCCTGCAGCGTGGAAGACAACGTCGCAACCATCGGAGTACATGGAGTTAGCAATAGCCTTACCCTTTGCAGCATCGGAGAAGGACTCTGCGTACTGTGCAGAAACCTCAACGTTGGTGCCCTTTTCCTTGTTTGCATAAGCAACGCCGCCGCGGTAACCATACTCAAACTGGTCGATAAGTGCGGAAGAAATGCCGCCAACAAAGCCAACCTTGCCAGTCTTTGTGGTGCGAGCAGCAATGTAGCCAACAACAAAGGAAGGCTCCTGAGCACGGAACATAACGCCGGTGAAGTTGGAAACCTCAGACTCATTGCCGTTATCGATAATGGCAAACTGGGTGTTTGGATTGTCCTTAGCAGCCTTAAGGGTTGCGTCTGCCATAGCAAAACCAACGCCCCAAACAAGGTCGGACTCTGCGTCAACAGCCTTATCAAGGTTGGTTGCGTAATCGGAATCCTGCTTGGACTCAAGGTAGCTGACATCCCAGCCGTTCTTGTCCTTAAGCTCGGTCATGCCCTCCCAAGCGGACTGGTTAAAGGACTGGTCGTTAACACCACCAGTATCGGTAACCATGGTGAGCTTCTTTTTCTTCTCACCTGATGCCTTCTGGCCGCCGTCGTCCTTCTTCTGGTTGCAGCCTGCAAGACCTGCAAGTGCTGCAAGTGCGCCGGCGCCGGTTGCGCCAGTCACAAAACTACGACGAGAAACGTTCTTGTTCATTCCGTGCTCTCCTTACCTCATGTGGCGGGAACGTCCAGCTTTGTGCTGGATCTTTATGAGAAGTTGACCAAACTCCCCTAACTTAAGCGGAAAATCCGCATGGTTCCAAAACAAACAGCAATGGCAAACTGCTGATCTGCAATGCTTTACGCAACAAGTGCCTTAAGCAACAACAGAAAGAGCAACCTCCATCATCTGCGTGAAACTAGTCTGACGCTCTTCAGCAGTAAGTGCTTCTCCTGTAAGAGGCAAATCAGAGATAGTTAGCAGCGTAAGCGCATGCTTATGGGCGTACATGGCGTTGAGATACAGGGCTGCCGACTCCATCTCAACGGCAAGAACATCCATGCTTGCCCATTTGGAAGCGAGTTGTTTACGGTATAGAACACGTCGCTTGCCAGGATATTACCAACGCGAACGGGATAACCCAGTTTCTCTGCACCAGCAATAGCCTTGCTCAACAGGCCAAAGTCTGCGGTAGGTGCAATGGTTCCAGGCATTCCGTACTGTGATGGATAATTAGAATCAGTGCTGGAAGACATGCCAATAACAATGTCTCTAAGCTTTACCTCAGGAGCAAGGCCGCCAGCGCTACCAATGCGGAGGATGTTATCAACTCCGTAGAAATTAAAGAGCTCGTAAGAATAAATGCCAATGGAAGGCATACCCATACCAGAACCCATAACGGAGACTGGCTGTCCCTTGTAGGTGCCGGTATAACCAAACATGTTGCGAACGGTGTTGAACTGCTCAACATTCTCCAGATACGTGTCTGCAAGAAGCTTTGCGCGCAGAGGATCGCCTGGCATGAGGACAGTCTTAGCAATCTGGCCCTCAACAGCAGCGTTATGAGGAGTTGGGGTAGTAGCCATTAGTTCTCCTTAAGAATCTCTGACAGGTGAGAAGTTCCAACACCAAGTTGCTCAACGCCAAAATAATCAAGGATTGTCTCAGCCATATCGGCAAATGTGGCGGTTGTGCCAAGGTTTGTGTTTGGCTTGACCTTTGGACCCGTGATAAGCAGTGGCACGTACTCACGAGAGTGATCAGTAGATGGTGTTACCGGGTCACAGCCATGATCTGCGGTAATAATGAACAGGTCGTCCTCACGAAGACCCTCAATAATTTGAGGAATGCGCTCATCAAAATAAGAAAGAGCGTTGGAGTATCCCACAGGGTCGTTACGGTGACCGTAAATCATGTCGGTATCAACAAGGTTGGTGAAGCACAGACCGTTGAAGTCTTTGCTGGTAGCCTCAATAGTCTTCTGAATTCCGTCTGCGTTGCAGGTAGTGAACTCAAACTCAGTCATGCCACGGTGAGCAAAGATGTCATAAATCTTGCCAATAGAAAGAACGTCAAAGCCGTTCTCTTTAAGGCGATCAAGCATAGTTGGGCCTGTTGGCTCAAGCGAGAAGTCATGACGGCGAGAAGTGCGCTGGTATGGCCACTCTCCCTCAAAAGGACGAGCAATAACGCGAGCAACACCGTGCTCACCCTGCAGAATCTCACGCGCAATGCGGCAATATTCATAGAGTTTCTCGGGACTTACCACGTCCTCATGCGCAGCAATCTGGAAAACAGAATCTGCTGAGGTATAGACAATCAGAGCACCAGTCTCTACGTGCTCTTTACCAAAGTCTCTAATAACATCAGTTCCGGAGTAAGGCTTATTGCAGAGAACCTTGCGGCCCGTCTTCTGCTCAAACTCCTCAATAACCTCCTGTGGAAAACCGTCAGGATAGGTTGGGAACTTCTTTGGAGAAATGACGCCTGCCATCTCCCAGTGACCAACCGTAGTGTCTTTACCAGCGGATTTCTCCTGCATGCGAGCGTATGCGCCTTCAGGAGACTCAATTGGCTTCAGATCAACGTCGTACACGGTATCAAGCGCGCCATCAATATTAAGAAGGCCCAGCTTTGTCATATTTGGGATCTTAAGAACGCCACTTGTTGCGCATGCACAAAGGGTATTACTACCCTCATCTCCATATGCCGCTGCATCAGGCTCTTCGCCGATGCCAAAACTATCAAGAACAACTACAAACACGTTTAGGCATGCTACCTCCTAAAACGCCCGAAACAAGCATTTGCGCACGATACATGCGCGAACTAACTTATGTGGACGAGTCATTACTATTCATTAAATATATTATTACAGTTGCATAACGCCGACGCCCAATTTAGAGAGATTTTCACGATACAACCGTTTGCAGATACTAAAATTCTGTAAACGGTACGCAGCAAATGCTTAGAAAAATCAAGCAGGTAAAACCAACATGGCGAGGAAATCTTTGAGTTCACCAGGGAAAAATTTAATGAATTCATTCTTTACAGACTCTAGCTGCTGTCTTATCGTTGTCCAAAGCAAGGTTTAAGCACTAGCTTAAATAAGATAAGCACCTGTTTAGAAGTTTTATATAAGCACCTGTTTAGTCGGATTCTATTTTTGCTGCTAGGAGGCCTGATGCTCACCAATCGAGAACAGATGATTTTCAACTGGATTAAAGAGCAGCCTTCCATTACTCAGAAGGAAATTGCAGAGCGCGCAGGTATCTCGCGTTCTTCTGTTTCGGTTCACATCTCCAACCTTACTGCAAAGGGCGCAATTCTGGGCCGCCGCTACATTCTGAGCGAACGCCCCTACTTTATTGTGATCGGTGCCGCCAACATGGATATTGCTGGCCGCCCAGACGCTTCCCTTGTGGCTGGAGATTCAAACCCTGGCAAGGTCACCATGTCATTTGGTGGCGTTGGCAGAAATGTTGCCCACAACCTGGCTCTTCTCGAGAGTGACGTTCGTCTGCTCACCGCTTTTGGCGAGGACTATCGTGCGCGCGAGCTCAAAGAGGGTTGCCTGGACTGCGGCATTGACATCGACGCTTCAATTACCGTGCCGGGCGCTTCCACTTCCACCTACCTCTTCATCATGGATGAGCACGGTGAGATGCAGGAAGCCATCAATGACATGCAGATTTACGAGTATGTCACCCCTGAGCGTATTGAGGAGCGCCTGGACGTTATCCAGCACGCTGCGGCCTGTGTAATTGACACCAATTTACCTCAGCAAACAATTGAGTTTATTGCCAAAAATGTGACTTGCCTATCTTCTGCGATCCCGTTTCTTCCATCAAGGCGCAGAAGCTCAAGAAGGTCCTGGGCAAAATTCACACGCTCAAGCCAAATCGCCTTGAGGCCGAGATGCTCTCGGGCATCAAGATCACTGACGATACCTCCCTTGAAGCCGCGGCTCACGAGCTACTTGCAACAGGCCTCAAGCGCGTGTTTATCTCCCTTAGCGAGAAGGGCCTTCTCTGTGCTGATCACGAGAAGACCGTCCGCTTGCCACTGCTTCCTGCAAAGCTGGTCAACATGACCGGTGCGGGCGATGCCATGATGGCAGGAATTACCTGGGCGTATACTCAGGGCATGACGCTTGAGCAGACCGGCCTGATAGGCATGGCTGCTTCCAGCATGGCCATTGAGGGTGAGGACACCATCAACGGTGAACTCAACGTTGAAGAGGTCATCAAGCGCGCAGGTATTTAGCGCGTCTGCACGGCACTGCACGTCTGCACGGCACAGTACGTCTGCACGACACTACTTTCGGTTCCATTAGTCGTTTACGATTGGAGTATATATGTCTAACCTGAAGGATTTTCTCGTTGTATCTGACGAGGTCAAAGAGGCTCTTGAGCAGAACAAGCCTGTTGTAGCTCTGGAGTCCACCATCATTTCTCACGGTATGCCTTACCCACAGAACGTTGAGACCGCTCTGAAGGTTGAGCAGATTATCCGCGACAACGGTGCAATTCCTGCAACTATCGCAATTATTAACGGTCAGATGCGTGCTGGTCTTTCCGCTGACGAGATTGACTACCTGGGCAAGAAGGGTCGCGAGGTTGCTAAGGTTAGCCGCCGTGACCTCCCTGTTATCATCGCTGAGAAGAAGGACGGTGCAACTACCGTCACTACTACCATGATGATTGCTCACATGGCAGGCATCGACGTCTTTGCAACCGGCGGCATTGGTGGTGTTCACCGTGGCGCTGAGACCACCATGGACATCTCCGCTGACCTAGAGGAGCTTGCACAGACTCCTGTTATGGTCATTTGCGCTGGCGCAAAGTCCATTCTTGACCTTGGCCTTACCCTTGAATACCTGGAGACCAAGGGCGTTCCAGTACTTGGTTACCAGACCGAGGAGCTTCCTGCGTTCTACACCCGCAAGAGCGGCTTTAGCGTTGACTACCGCGTTGACTCCCCTGCTGAGCTGGCAGAGATCTTTACTACCCAGCAGCAGATTGGCATGAACAGCGGCCTTCTGGTCACCAACCCAATTCCTGAGCAGTATGCAATGGATAAGGACACCATCGACGCAGCTATCGAGAAGGCCCTTGCAGAAGCAGAGGCCAACGGTATCCACGGCAAGGATTCCACACCATTCTTGCTGGCAAAGGTTGCTGAGATCACTGGTAACAACTCCCTTGAGTCCAACATTCAGCTGGTCTTCAACAACGTTGCTCTTGGTGCAAAGGTTGCTGCAGAGGTTTGCAATCGCAAGTAAGTGCACGTACGCGCTGCGTAAGCACCACGTAAGTACACGTGCAAGCACCGCGTAAGCATCGCATTTCTTTTGGCCCCTACGTCGTTTGACGTGGGGGCTTTTTCTGTCTTGCAGCAGCTTTGGTAGGTTCTGCCGAAGAATCGACATGTTCCTAATCAAGATTGCCAGGCAGCTAGGCGGTCACATTATCTGATATGCATCTCTATGCATAAACTTCATCTAATATGCTAGAAAATGAATAGCGTCATATAAAAGATTTAACTATCGATAAATTCTGTATCTACGGAACACACCTAAGTCGGATATTCTGCTCAGATGGGGGCATATTACACACCTAATGACGATAATCTGCATGATTGTGGTAATTTCTGCGTAATGTATACGTCTTTTTAACAGATTATCTGACTTAGGTGTGTTTTGAACTGCCTCCTATTTTTTCGTGTCCAAGAAATGGGAGGCAGTTCATTTGACGTGGGGGCTTTTTCTATCTTGCGGCAGCTTGACCGTGGGCTGACCGCTGGTTGGCCACTGGTTGGCCGCAACCTAATCGCAACCTAATCGCAGCCCAATACCGTTCAAGAAAATTATCTCAAAAAGTGGACAAAAGTCCTTATTTTTATTTTAGGGAGCAGGTACAATTACTCAAACTTAAGCCAAAACTGTCCTGTAATGAGGACTTACGAAGCAAGAACAGCGAGGTCTCGTGTGAACGTTCTAACCTACCTTGACAGTCTTGACTCCGACGTTCGCAAGAAGATCATCAAATGGGCTTCTCGCGTTCCCGCTAATCGTCTTTCTCATTGTAGGCAGATTCGTCTTAATTCCGGACAGACCCTTGTCCACATGCTGGACCGCGTTGATAACGTGTACATTCTGTGCCGCGGTACCGTGCGCACTACGTCGCATAATTCCGCAGGTAGCACGTATGTTATTGACGAGTATCGTGCGCCCGTTGCTTTTGGTGAGATGGAAGTTATCAGCGAAAGCCCATTTTACCTGGGATCGCTCACCGCAACTTCCGGCTGCGAGTTTATTTCGGTTCCACGCGAGGACTACCTGCAGTGGATTCGTTCGGACCTGAGGCACTTCTCACCCGCTCACGCTGGATTATCAAGAATCTGACACGTCAGTCCGGCTACGAGCGCAGCCTGCTGACCTGGAGCGGAACCAAGCGCCTGATGTACATGCTTAGCGAGCTGACGCGTGATCAGATTCACCGCGGCGTTGTTGAGTGGCCGTTTACGGTGCGTCTGACCAGGCAAGAGCTAGCAGACAAGATTGGTACCAGCACAAAAACTGTTGCCCGCGGCATCGACGAGCTTAAGGAGAGGGGCATGGTTTCTGTTCAGCACGGCAAGATTGTCATTACCGAGAGGCAGTTCCAGCGCCTCGACGACGCAATGAAACACGAGGGAGAATCCCACCTTCTGGACTAACCTCTGTACCTGGCACAACGCTTGGGCAAGACCGTTCTTCTCGCCCCAGGCAGCGCGCCGCGCAACGCGGTGCACCATAACTTGGAACGACCGACGTACCCGTCGCAATCACAATCCTGTTTTTGCAGGATAAACGTAAGGAGCACTAATGAGCGAGTTCATGGACATCATCACTTCCGACAACCTCTCGTACAAGCAGAAGGTTCTGCACCTGGCTCAGGCTGCCGAGAACTCCGAGCACCCTATTAAGACAACTGCTGAGTTTGATCGTCTTTTTGCAGCTCACGCGCTTGACGACATGTGTGAGGGCAACGCTCCTTACCGTCCTCGCTACATCTGCCCTGACTACCAGGTATTTGCTCAGAACGGTTCTGAGTTTTTGCGCTTTGACAAGCCAGAGACCCTTGATGACCTGCTCTGGGGCCTTGCCGCTCTCTACGACAACGTTCCTTCTGTCACCAGCCGTCCTGTCTATGTTGGTCAGCTGGACAAGATTATCGATCCGTTCCTGGAGGGCATGACCGACGCAGAGATTAAGCCTCGTCTGCGCCGCTTCCTGAACCACATTGACCGCACCGTTGCAAGTGGTTACTGCCACGCAAACATTGGTCCAGAGGACACTCGCGCAGGTAGACTGCTGCTTGAGGTTGACCGCGAGCTCATGAACGCCGTTCCAAACTTCACTCTCAAGTACGATCCAGAGGTCACGTCCGACGAGTTTATGCGCCTGGCAGTCAAGACCACCATGGTCTGCTCCAACCCTGCTTTTGCTAACCACCGCATCCACAAAGAGACCTACCCTGGCGAGTACACCGTTGTAAGCTGCTACAACGTCCTTCCTATGGGCGGTGGCGCTTACACTTTGAGCCGCGTGCTTCTCCCTGGCCTTGCAAAACTTGCAACCAACGTTGACGACTTCATGAACAACCTGCTGCCAACCGCAACTGGCGAGGTTCTGAACTTCATGAACGAGCGCGTCCGCTTTATTGTTGAGGATTCCAACTTCTTTGAGACCAGCTTCCTGGCTCAGGAAGGCCTCATTTCTCGCGAGCGCTTCTGCGGCATGTTTGGCGTTGCCGGCATGAGCGAGTGCGTTGCTGAGCTGCTGCACCTTGATAGCAGCCGCACCTACGGCAAGGATGACGAGCCAACGAGCTGGCCGATCAGATCATGGTCAAGATTGCCGACCAGGTCAACAGCTTTGACGCCGTCTACTCCGAGGTCTTTGGCGGCCGCTTCACCCTGCACGCACAGGCTGGCTTCTCTGACCAGCAGGGCGTTACCCCAGGTGTCCGCATCAAGGTTGGCGACGAGCCTGCAAACCTCTACGATCACATTCGCCACAGCGCTCGCATGCACCGCTTCTTCAACAGTGGCGTCTCCGACATTTTCCCAGCCGAGCCAACCGCTGAGCGCAACCCAGACGCTGTCGTTGACGTGGTCAAGGCCGCATTCTCCATCGATGACAAGTATCTCTCGTTCTACAGCTCCGAGGGTGACCTGGTCCGCATCACCGGCTTCCTAGCTAAGCGCTCCGAGATGAAGAAGTTCCAGTCCGGCGACGTTGTCCTTCAGGACACCGCTCACGACGGCCTGGGCAATTTCACCGCTAACCACCTTGGCGAGCGCAAGGTTCGCATGAGCGACTAGCGAGAAGAGCTGCGTAATCGTGACCTGCACTGCAACAGAAACAACTTTGGGAGCAACACATCCAACTGGGTGCGTTGCTCCTGTCAACAAGATCATTCCCTTCTCGCTGGTAGATGGCCCAGGAAGCCGAACCGCCGTCTTCTTGCAGGGCTGCAACATTCGCTGCGCCTACTGCCACAACCCCGAGACCCAGGTGGAATGCATCTCCTGCCAGGCGTGCGTCAAACCATGCCCAGCTCACGCCCTGTCCGTGGCTGACGGCAAGGTTGTGTGGGACAACTCCATTTGCATCAACTGCGACAACTGCATCAAGGTTTGCCAGCATAAATCCACGCCAAAGATTGAGCTGCTCAGCGCACGCGAGGTGGCCGACCGCTGCATTTCTAACATGCCGTTCATCCGCGGAATCACCACATCAGGCGGCGAATGCATGCTCCGTCCCGACTTCCTCTACGAGCTCTTCACCTACTGCAACGCAGCTGGTCTGAACTGTCTCATCGACTCAAACGGCACCATCGACTTCACCGAGTACCGCGACCTGCTGAATCTCTCAAGCGGCGTCATGCTTGACGTTAAGGCTTGGGACGATCAGTGGTTTGAGCACCTGACCGGCGAGAATGGCGTCACAGTCCGCAAAAATCTTGCGTTTTTGGCCGAGCAAAACAAGCTGGAAGAGGTCCGCGTCATCGTGACCGAAGGCTGGAACGACGCCGAAGCCGCAGTTGACGGCATTGCCGCTACCCTTGGCGAGAAGGTCGGTCAGACACGCATTCGTCTCATGAAGTTCAGGCGTTTTGGCGTGCGCGGACCGATGGAGAACTCCCCTTCTCCAAGCGACGAGCGTATGCAAGCGATTGAGCTGCAAGCCCGCAGTCTGGGCTTTGGCGAGGTTGTCGTCAGCTAACAAGCACGCTACTCGCACGATGTGGCTTGCTGCTCCGACGGGTTTCTCGCCAGCTTATCGTGCTCTTTTTACTGCAACAAATAGCGACCTCGTAGCACATGCCACGAGGTCGTCTTCATTTACCTATCAGTAAAGTGTCGGTCCGGCAAGCTCCTGATCAGCGAGCTACTCGGTGACGATAGCGATTCCGCTGGAGCAACCCAGGCGATCAGCACCAGCCGCAACCATTGCCTCAGCGTCAGCCTTATTGTGGATGCCACCAGCAGCCTTAACCTTGCAAGTGTCACCGACAGTCTGCTTCATCAGGGCAACGTCGTGAACAGTTGCGCCACCAGTGCTAAAGCCAGTGCTTGTCTTAACAAACGCGGCTCCGGCGGCCATGCAATCCTTGCAAGCACGAACGATCTGCTCGTCATCAAGCAGGCAGCACTCCAGGATTACCTTTACTGGCACGGTACCAGCGGCCTCAACAACAGCCTTGATATCAGCGATAACGTAGTCGTCATCGCCAGCGACCAGGTGGCCACCGTTGATGACCATGTCAATCTCGGTAGTACCGTCAGCGACGCTCTGCTTGGCCTCGGCAACCTTAGCTGTAGTTGAAGCGGCGCCCAGAGGGAAACCGATGCAGGAAGTAATGCCAACTCCAGAGCCCTCGAGCTCGGCGTGAGCCAGGGAAACCCAGCAAGAATTGATGGCAACAGTTGCAAACTTGTACTGCTTGCCTCGGCGCAAAGTTTCTTGATGTCCTCAGCGGTTGCGTTTTGCTTCAAATTTGTATGGTCGATAAGGCCGTTGACTTCCACGATTTTCTCCTTCTGGCTGTGCGATCATGAGCGTTTTGTGCCCCTCTATTGTACGGCAAGCGGCGCATAAAAGATGTGGCTGCCTTGTTTTGCTACCTGGATTTGAACGGGCGTTCATCTAAGTTCAGGCAAATTATTATTCGGCTCAAACGGAACTTTACCTAGCTTTGAACAGTCGTGCCCATAATGCCCGCTGTCGCTCTTCAAGATCTAAAATAGTAGTGTCACGTGCAACTATTCCTGTGGATTCGCGAATCTGACGGGCCAATCCCTGAACACTTTCAAAGCTTTTGAGCATCTCACCAGATACCGAAAAAAATGCGGACATTGAACGCCCGTTACCAGCTCGTTTTCCCTGTCCAGGTCTCGCATGATTTTTTGGCCGCCAGAGTGTGTAGTTGCGGGATCATAATCTAGCAACACCGTAGCCCGCTTCTGCCTCTTGTCCTTGAGCTGAATGGTTAGGTCAGGAATTCGAGTGATTTTCTCGCCATATCGGTTTTCCAGCTCAATTGGCCTATTGAGCTCAACGGTTCCTAGATTAAAGCCACCAAGGTTATACGGGAGGCACAATAGCAGGGCAAGCGAGGCCTCTCGGGGCGACCGAGCTTTCTCTACGATGTGCTGAAGCGCTCGTTTAGCTGGGACGATGCCGCGCTTTCTTTCTTGCGTGGAAAGAAACTTTGCAATTGCAGTGCGATTTGTTATAGGGCCATTTTGGCGTTGCGAAACTCCACCGTGACCATTTTGGTTCAAAAAATAATCAGAGCATAGCGCACTACCTGCAAGAATTGTTCCGATGAAATCGAGTTTTGACGCAATCTGCAAATAAGTGAATTCTGGAGATGTCACAAATCCTTTTAAGTCAGTATCTATGGGTAGGAGCATTGATGGCAAAACTTTTGAATTACAGATGTGAAGTGCAACATTTGCTCTTGTAGACGCAAAATTCACATCACGAATTAGCAGGTCAACCTTACTATTAGACTCCCGATGGGGTCGCACGCCTTGTATCTCTGGCAGATGCCCATAGTAGACGGCAAGCTCTCGTTCCATAGCCGCTCCAGGTGTAGACTCGGGAACAAGTGGCGTCCTGACCATACCATTTGATGCGGACAACGAAACAAATGGCCTAGATGAACTTATCAATAAATTAAACGCTGAAAAGTACGAAAGACAGTAATCCATAGCACTCCTTCGCGAAAAAGTATGAATTCCATACCCGGAAATGGCCTAAGTAATCTGACCGATTTGAAATCACACAGGAAATCTGTGCAAGATTTGTCGTTTGGTACCCTGCGGGAGTTCATCATGTAACTTCTCTGGCTTAGTTTCAAAAATTTGAATAATTCTGCAATTAAATTCATTTCTATGAATACGTAATTTTTGAGCTCAAAATTATGTGCCGAAAAAGGTAAAAAACGCGTTTAGTTGGAAATGAAAATTGAAAATTAGCTGTTTTATCTCCAACTAAGACGATTTTTTACCGCACCAAAAACTTTTATCTGGGCAAACGCTGTATGCAGAAAAATGAAATTTCCAACTAAACGCATTTTTTACCGCTTGGAGTTAATTTGAGGTGTTTTTAGGAATCCGAGAAACTTTTTATGCGCTCCCACCAGCGACCTGCGCACAAAAAAGCCTGGTAGCGGAACGCTACCAGGCTTTTAGCGAAGCTAAGTCTCTAAGCTAGATCTTAGAACTCGACAGGAAGGTCGAAGTAGACGCACTTAAGCAGCTGCTCCATCTCCTCCTGAGTAGGCTTGCGTGGGTTGGAGAGGGTGCAAGCGTCCTCGATAGCAAGGCGAGCAACCTCTGGAGCCTTCTCGAAGAACTCCTTCTCGTCGATGATGGAGGTCTCGGACTTGGTTCCGCCCTCGCCGTAGTTCTTGATGCCCTGTGGGATGTCAAGAGCGTCGTTGATGTCGCGAATCTTCTGGACAAGTGCCTCTACCAGCTCGTCCTCAGTGTTGCCCTCGAGGTGCAGGATCTCCTTAGCAATGAATGCATAGCGAGCCTTTGCGCGCTCATCGCGAGCGTTGAACTGGATGACTTTGCCCAGGTACATAGCGTTTGCGCAACCGTGGATGATGTGACCACCGGAGAATGCAGCGCCGGTCTTGTGAGCCATGGAGTGAACAATGCCCAGAAGGCCAGAGGAGAATGCAATACCAGCAATGCACTGTGCATCATGCATGTGCTGACGTGCCTCTTTGTCACCTTTGTAGGACTTTGGCAGCCACTCGACAATCTCGCGGATTGCGTGGAGAGCGTCGCCGTCGGTGTACATAGAAGCAACGGTAGAAACGTATGCCTCGATAGCATGGGTCAGTGCGTCCATACCAGTGTGAGCAACAAGCTAACAGGCATGCCGTAAGTGAGCTCAGGGTCAACAATTGCGACGTCAGGGGTAATCTGGAAGTCAGCGATTGGGTACTTAACGCCCTTCTGATAATCGGTAATGATGGAGAATGCGGTTACCTCAGTTGCGGTACCGGAAGTAGAAGAAATTGCGCAGAAGTGAGCCTTGGTGCGGAGCTCAGGAAGGCCGAAGACCTTGCACATGTCCTCAAAAGTGGTCTCTGGATACTCGTACTTGATCCACATAGCCTTAGCTGCGTCGATTGGGGAGCCGCCGCCGATAGCAATGATCCAGTCTGGCTGGAACTCGCTCATCTTAGCAGCGCCGCTCATAACGGTCTCGACGGAAGGATCGGACTCGACGCCCTCAATGTGAGCAACCTCAAAACCTGCGGACTTGAGGTCATTCTCGATGTCATCAAGGAAGCCGCCGCGGCGCATGGAGCTACCGCCGGAAACGATGACTGCCCTCTTACCCTTGAGGTTCTTAACCTCGTGACGAGCACCCTCGCCAAAATACAGATCGCGTGGATTAGTAAAACGTCCCATAAAACCTCTCCTTAACTATGTGCCGCTTCCCTAAGCGGCTAGCGAAGCCATTCTTCGCAATTACTTCTTCTCAACATTTCTATATTAGCTCATTTTGGACACCTGTACCAAAATGAATGTGCCATTTTATGCAATATCGTTCAGAATTTATGCACCCCTCTGGCGAGAAACCCGTCCACTTCAAACATTTCCGTCTGCCGTTCACAATCTTCTTACGACGCTCGCGGACTTACCCCGCACACCCAAATAACCTGCGATATCATTACGTAAGAGAGAGAAAGGAATCACGTGGCGTTTGACCCAGTAAAAGAAGACTACCAGCGGCTTATCCTCCGCTTTGCTCGCACGCAAGTCAGCGACGAGGACAGCATTGCTACGCTGATGAAGTACTTCAACTGGCGATTCTCCAACGACCGTGATTCTCTCCCCCAAACCGACGAAGACCGCGCGTTCAACCTGGTTGCGCAGGCGGCCGAGATCGTTGATTATCGCCTGCCTTTTGTCGAGGAATCTCAGGCGCAGGCCCTTATCGACCAGGGAAAGCGTCTCCTCAACAAAGCAATTCAGCTGGACCCCAACTGTTTTGACGCCCAGCGCATGCTCCACGCCTCAAATAGCAGGCTTTTTGACGCCTACTACCAGTTCCTTGTGGAGAAGCTTCCCCAGGTAGAAGCCGCGTGCTATCAGAAGGCGCAAGAGTCCTCGCAGGGGCTTCCCGCTGAGCAGGCAGAACTTGCCCAGAGGCTGGCAATCAACCCCTATAAGCGCTGGTTGGCAACGCTTTCTTCTCGCGCGCTTATCTGCGGCCGAAACAAAGACGCCATCGCATATGGCGAGAAACTCCTGGAACTTGACGCTGCGGACGCGGCCGATGCTCGTTTTACGCTTGCGCTCGCATACGCAAAACTCGAGGACGAGGACGCCCTCGACAACCTCATGGACCAGTATCGCAAGCTTGATCCGCCTCGCGGGGCAGATGACCCGTGGATTTTACTGGCTCGCCTGGCTATTCACTTCAAAAAGCGTGAGCTGGTTGAGGCGGAGCACTACCTTGACCTGCTGATTGAGCGCTATCCTGAGGCAACGCTTTGCTGTTTTGTGCAGAAAGATTTGCCCGAGGGAGAGTTCTCTCGCCTTAATGTACTTCCCTACTCTGAGGACGAGCTCATCATTGCCATCGCAGAGGCCACCGTGCTGCTGCAAGAAGGAAATGACCTGATAGGGCGCGGTGTTCTTGGCCGTTGGCTCGCAGACCAAGTTAGGGCGAGAGACCCAAAGACCGTTGAGCTGGCAGAAAAAGAGCTGCAGATGCAGGCAAACGCTTTGTTCGCTTCGGCAGATTCGTTCCCTGGTGAATCCGGCGGCAGCGTGCCCGACGGTCCACTCGACGGAGGTCCCGCTGGTCCGCGACCAAGTGGACCGCATATCGACGGGCCAAATAATCCATACTCGGGTGGTGATGCAGAGTGATTAAGCATTCCGATAACGACATGGTCAGCGAGCAGGTAGACCGCCTGGTAGCTAAGTGTGCACAAGAGAAGAACATCGTATCTGAGGCTGCTCTCTATGAGTTAAAGCTTGCGGTAGAAGCTTCGCCTGAAGACTTTATTTCTGACGAAGAAGAAAAGGCTTTTGCTCAATACGTCAATGCCATTGGCAAGTATCAGGCTGGAATTACTAAAGAAATTGATTCCGATGCGGACTTCTTCTCAAGTCGTATGGATCTGCTTAACTTCTTGCATAATCAAATGACAAATATTATTGAAAACCCAGTTCTTGCCAACACAAGCATCAACCTTGAAGCTCAGCGAATTCTTGCGCAGATCTCCAGCAATCATCCTGCAGCAATCCTCAACGACCTACTTGACCTGCAAAAAGAATTTGACCCTATCTTTAGGCCAAAACTAGAACAAGCAAAGCAAAATCACGGCGATGCTTGGAGTTGCGCTGAAGCTCGACCACTTTTGCGCCTCTACGCGCAGATTGCCCAGGTCGCAACAGATTGTGCCTGCTTCAAGCTCTCCAAAAAAGCCTGTGAAGACCTCTTGTTTTTCTCGCCAACAGATTTACTGGGTGCGCGTTTTACCTTGGCATATGTTCTTGCTCGCCTGGAAGATGAGGAAGGGCTCCACAAGCTTGACGAGAGCTGTGGGTATCAGTCAAATGCCTGGATGCGCCTGGCGTTTACGCTGCTGTTCTTCAAGTTGAATCGCATGCCCGCAGCAAAACGCGCGCTCAAAGGCTTTGTTAACCTCGGCGAGGGAGCAGCATATGCGCTGCTCAGGCCATCTTTTGTTGATCTCTACATTCCCTGCAGAATCAATTTCACATCTGACACGTTTGCCGAAAACGTTATCGCAGTTCACGAGGCCGAGGCGATTATCGCCGACGTGCCGGAATTTATTTCGTGGGCTGAGTCGGTGCCCGGCGTAACTCAGAGCGCTCGCGACTACGCGTTTAAGGCCGGACTAGACTGGTGGGAAAACGAAGAATAGATGAAAGCCCAAAATCGCGCCGTTTAGCCCTAGAAATCTGCAGCATCTTTGCTATACTTTTTCTTCGCGTCCCCATCGTCTAACGGTTAGGACATCGCCCTTTCAAGGCGGCAATACGGGTTCGATTCCCGTTGGGGGCACCATAGAACGCAAATCCCAAGGCAGCAAACGCTCCCTTGGGTTTTTGTTTTTTGGGACTTCGTTTTCTGAACCCTTATTTAACAGTTGGCGAGAAGGACCTCTTGTAGACTTTCAACCGACAGTCCTGCACGCACAAGAATGTTGTGGTGAACGTCTGCCTCAAGATACGTATCAGGCATGCCCAAACGTATTACCTGCGGACATGCACCTGAAGCGCTGAGCTGCTCGACAACTGCACTGCCAAACCCGCCCAAAACACTGTGTTCCTCAACAGTAATAATCACGTCAGAGTTCTGACAGATTTCCGTCAGAGATGCGTCAAGTGGCTTTATGCTCGACACGCCATAGACCTCAAGACTCGCTTTTACAGCAGTTACCTGCTCTGATGTAGCGGCAATCTGCTCTGCAGCTCGCTGAGCTGCCTCGACAACTCGGCTGGTTATCGCGCCTGTTGCAAGAACGGTCACACGCTTCGGAAGAGGGGTGGATACGGTTCCGACAACTGTGACGTCAGTAGCTGCTGCTTCGGTAGTCGCCACGCCGTCTACGCTTGCCGCGCCCACCGTGCATGCTGACTCAAAGAGCTTCTCGACACCAGACGCATCAAAAACGTAACCATTTGGATGTAGATTGACGCCATCACACGAGGTCATGCGTACGTAAGCTGGTCGTGGATGTTTTGCAAGCTCCATGAGCGTGGTCGCAAGCTGCGCATTATCGACCGGGCTGAACACGGAAAGCCCCGGAATGGTCCTGGTTACCGCAATGTCCTCCACAGCCATGTGAGAGGGTCCTGTAGCTGCGGATTCGCAGCCAGCAGCAACACCTACCAGCACCACAGGTGACTTCATCATGCCAAGATTGACTCGAATCTGGTCGAGCGTTCGTGAGGTCACAAATGTGGCATAGCACGGCGCAAAGACGTGAAGCCTTCATTTGCGCAGGCAGATGCCACTTCAATAAGGTTTTGCTCTGCAATTCCGCACTGGATGTAGCCGTCTGGTCGAAGCTCACGGAAGCGATCAAGGTTCAAACGGCGACCATAATCGGCAACAGCAACAGTCAGCAGCTCGTCATCCTCGGCAAGCTTACCCATAACCCAGCCGAACACTTCTTTTGTATTCATGTCCGCAAGCATCTGCGACTCTTCAGCCGAAATGCACGCTGGCTGCAAAGATGTATCTAGCATGAGCATGCCTCCTCTGCAACTTTTAGATCAAGCAATGCCTGCTCATAGAGGTCGTCCGTCACGCACGCGTCGTGGAACGAGACGTTATTCTCGGCAAATAAAAGTCCTTTGCCCTTGATGGTGTGCGCAACAATCGCGCGAGGCCTGGAAGTTTTCTGCCTGAACTCGTCGTACAGAGCAAGTACATCATGGCCATCTACCTCGACAGACTCGAAGCCAAACGCATCAAACTTTCTTGCAATTGAGCCGGTATCCAAAATAGATGCGCAAGGGCCATCCAGCTGCATTCGGTTTTGGTCAACAATGACTGTCACATTAGAAAGCTGATTATGGCCGATAAACGCGGCACTCTCCCAAATAGAACCCTCGTCGCACTCGCCGTCACCCAGAATACAAAAAACGCGAGAAGGAAGATCTTTTCTGCGAAGGCTTAACCCCAGGCCAGCGGCGTAGCCCAAGCCCATGCCAAGGCTGCCACCAGAGATTTCAAAGCCACGCTGAGGGTCTCGCAGTGGATGCTTAAAGAGGACGGCATCGGGTCCAAAGACTCCGCGGTCAATATCCTCTTGAGAGATCATTCCTGCACGTAGAAGAGCCGGAAACAGCGCCAGCGATGTGTGAGCCTTAGAAAGAATCAGTCGGTCTCTGAGTTCCCACTCGCAATCCCTGTGGCCCACCTGCATAACCTTGCTCAAAAGCACAGAGACTATGTCTGCCACAGAACACGCTCCTCCAATGTGGAATGGCGTTGAGCTGTAGCGATGTGCTAGCTCGATAATGCCTCGACGCACTGCAAGCGCCTCGTGGCGTAAATCAAGTTCAAGTTGTTTGCGCTGATCAGAGTCTATTTCTGCAGAGGTCAGCGATACACCCACGTGCTCTGACTGACGAACAGAAGAGATGTCCAGAGGCCCAATAGAGCCATCTACCTGCTCAGATACGCCAACAACACACTGATGTGGGGCAAGCCAAGTCTGGCTCCACTCAATACAATTACCGTCGGACAGCTCAATTACCTGCTCAAGTACAAGCAAAGCCTCATTTGGAGAACACTGAAGGTAATCGGCATGGTCTTTACCTGCAATTTGCGACTGATAGCGCATGCGAGAGCGCGCAATCTCTTTTTGAGAAGTTCTTTCAACTGCGTCAAAAAGAGATTCATTCTCAAAGTCTGCCTCCTCAAGCTGTGGACAAACAAGCAGGTTAGACCATGACTCCTGACACACCACAGGCCTATCCGAGACGCTCCTGACACGACGCAAAGAGTACGTTTGAGCCAATAGGAATCTCTAGGTGCTCGGCAACGGCTTGATCTGCAGGAACTACCTGCTTAAATAGGACTTCGGTTCGATATTCAAAGCCGCCATCTCTGAGTGCGGCTGCAAATGAAAGCACAGTATTTCCCGCCGCATGACGAACGGTGTTAGAAATAACCTGTGTTGCTCGACCCTTTTGAGTAAGCAGCAAACCTTCTTTGACCAGGGACCGAATGGCTTTTCTGATGGTGCCCCTACTTACACCATACTGCGCCATAAATTCCGCCTCAGAAGGAATGTATGTTCCCGTCTTCCAATCTTCTGACAGAATTTTGACACGCATCAAATCTGACAGCTGAACATGGAGAGGTGTGGCAGAAGACGCATTAAGCCCTCCCCTGAACTGGGGAGATAATGGCTCTACAGTTGCGTCTTCAGAAACTAAAACCGGAAAAACTCCTGTCTCAAATGACATAGGTCCTCCGAAGCAAATAAGAAATTAGTCGTGCATACGTTAGGTACAAGACAAGTAGTATACAAGTTTCTGAAAGAGAACAGAATAGGTATGGAAATAACTTTTGCCGGTCGACATTGCAGAATATAATTATTTTGATGAAGATACTTGCTTGGATTGAATAACAAAATCAGCATTGCTGTAGTAAAGAGGTTTCTCGTGGTAATTGACTTCGATATGCTTTGTGACTCACTTGATATCTCTTTTGATTCTTTAATGAGGGGGTAGCAACTCTTTTGCTCGTGAACATGTTAAATTGTTAAAAAAATATGGGGACAAGTACACAAGATTAATGGATTTGGCAATTCTAATGGGACTCCCAAATGATGAGCAGATCGCTATCATACGCAAAAGGAAGTATTTTAAAATTTACCCTGAGTATTTCACTTGGGATGGTCCCACTGAAAAAGCTGAGCAAGAACTCACTCCACTACTAGAAGAATAAAACTTAACTTTTGGCCACGCTCCGCTACGGATTTATAATAAGAGAAACTCTAAAATACTAGTTTAACTGGAGATTGAATAATGACACACTTGCCTGATAGACCATTTCTTAAGTCATTATTTGATAAATATGGTCCAGAGTATGTTAGGGAACACTTTTTTGATGAAAATGGCGTTAAAGACTCAGCTCCAGAAGAACTAAAGGCTGAATTCAAAGATGTCGAATTCAGACGTTATCCCGAAAATGGCTGCCTTTAATCACATAAGGCAAAACTTGACTAGTAACTTCTAACCCCGCCACAAGCGGGGTTTTCTTTTAGATATTAATCGCGGAAAGCAATTTATCAGCGTAAATAATAAATAGTTGAACTATATTTTGTCCCATGAGCCAACTGATGAGCTGAGTTTTATCAGGTAAAAAGCTATATGCTCTTCACGCCCAATAAAGCTTAATAACTAAATATTTTCTGAAAATACGCAGCTAAAACACTATTTATTCTGAAACAAAAGTGGTAGGGGCAGCGGGACTCGAAGCCACTACATCTACTATCCCATACTCCCACATTTGAGCAGGTAAAGCAATATAAACGCTAGCTCTCAATTAGAACGTTGTCCCCATTTTGTCACATGGTTATTTTATCGAATTCAGCCTTAATGTCTTCTGCTTTAAATCGCACATAACGCTGCGCGGTAGTGGATACTTGCGTATGTCCAAACATCCTGGACACCTTAGTAATATCGATACCAGCGTTGACACATACAGTCGCAAAGCTATAACGCATATTGAGCATAGCGACTTGCGCAAGCTCGTGCTTCTTAGTATATCCAGTCCAGCGTCTAGCGCATTTGTTAGGGCTTGCTCTATGACCGTATTTGTTAACTACTACAGGACCGCTTGCACGCTTGACTGTCTTTAGATATTCAGCAGCCACAGCACGAAGCGGCATGTATCTATCGCTTACATGGGTCTTTGGTGGCATGAACTTATAGCCGCTACCCTCTGCAACGTAAGTCTTTCTTACGTAAACCATGAGACTGTATAGATTAATCTCTTCCCAATCGAGACCAAATATCTCTCTTTATAAGTCCAAGGCTAAGCCCAAGCACGGCTATTTTCTTGAATAGCCGATTATTTATTTGTGAGATGAACTCATCATGCCCTGTAAACGCTGTGAACCATGTGACATGGTGCTCTTCAGGGTAGATAGTACGCTCTGTAAAGTCATATGATTGTGCAGCCACATTGAAATGAATGAAGCCGTCCTGGATTGCACAGTTGAGTTTTGTCTCAATGCGTCTCTTTCTGTCTTTGCAATCTTGTACGTTGCGCATGAGTCAATGAGAGACTGTACGTCTCTGCGCTTAATATCTTTGAGTAGCTTAGTCCAAGAAGTGAGTTTAGTCCTGCCTCTTAGCTTCTCTTAGCTTATCTACTATCTTAGAGTTACGCTTTCTTCTTGCCATAACGATCATGACCGATATCAACTCTAACGCGGTACTTACCTATTTAGTCTTTTCTATCATAGATTTGTCCATTGAAAACAGTTTTTTGTTTTTGAATTGCGGAATTTAGTTGGAAATATTGCATAGTACATATACACACATTATATTTATATACAGTCCTTTGCTAATAGCTTTGGATGTGGTTTGCCTCCGACCGGAACAGGGGGCTTTTTTATTTTATGTTTCCAAGATATTCGCTCCTACTTTTTACCTTTTCCACATAACGAGCGGTGCTTGGGTATGCACTACGCAATACATATTCTTCTCTTATAGTACCGAGACAAATAACATAATCTATTCCCTCAACGTCGATTAAAATTTGAATAATATCTTCGTTACCTTTTTTATTTATTTGTCTATACAGTTCTGCATCTATTTCGCCTAGTAAAGCCTTTTTAAGTAAAGGTAGTCTTTTAACTCTTTCTACATCTAAATGAATAAGAGGGTTTCTATTCTCTCTCCCCTGTTCATGTTTAGACACTAAATGCCACCATGTATCTTCATACTGTAAATTTTTAATTTCTTTCCATCCCAAGTGATAAGCTCTTGCATTTCTGAGAAGAAATAGTCTTTTGAAATAGTGCACGCGAGCAGCAAATTACATCCACAACCCATATAACATTGAGACAGGTCAAGAAACCCATTGGAGTCCATTGAATAACTCATTATTATTACCTGCACATATAAGAGCCAAAGTGGAAAATATTCAATTTATCTTCACCTGGTCCTGTTGAAAACATTGCCAGAGTATCTGTAGAGATATGTCTCGCTATTGAATTGCAAACAGAAATCTTTGCTTGACTCGCACCATCAATAGTGTCTAATTCATTCCACTGATACCCAACGGCGCCAATAAGCAAATCAGCAAGTTGTATTAAATCATTGTCGGAAGATTCAACCTCTTCAACAAATTTAACTGATTCACCAAATATTTTTGTATTTATTAAGCACCTACGCAGCGTGGCAACACGTGTTTTGTCATCAACGCGATGATCTATAAAGATTCGATAGAATTCTCTTCTGTCTAACCAATTATTGAAAACTTGATAATAAGTTTTTTGAAATCTATCATCAGATGAGGGAAAAGTAGTTGTTTCTTTTTCAAGAATTACACAACGAAAGCAAAGTAGATTTTCGTTGAAAAAATAATCTATTAAATCTAGAAAGAATCCAAGTTTACTAGGGCAAACGGTTTTCCAACCAAATTCACCGTAAACATTATATTTACCTCGTAACCTGCGTATTTCCATAACGATTTCTTTTTTATTTTCCATTGGACACATTACGCCGCCAATAAGCATATAACTACCTGGAGAATCAACACGGCTCTCATCACAGTAAACATTGTACATATCTCTCATCTCCCCTCCTTAAATTTCAAATCCAAAAGGCACTAAGTACCACACAACCTCACCAATTTACATAAATCTCTTATTACAAAACAGCAGGTAGAACAGTATATTTCTTGTAAGAAGAGTGGTAGGGGCGGCGGGACTCGAACCCGCAAGACCGAAGTCGAGGGATTTTAAGTCCCCTGCGTCTGCCAATTCCGCCACGCCCCCGGATATGTCTAGCTATTATGCCACTACTTTTAATTCAGCGGGCGCAAAATTGGCTTCCAAATCACAGGCGACTGCTTTCCCTGGTGAACGGCAGCCGCGGTTATCGCCAGGCCAAAGAGCAGGTCACTCTCACTTACTACCAGGTGTTTAAAGCCCGAATTCTTCATCAATTCTGCAAGCAAAATAGTGCCCGCGAGCATGACAGGCGCACGTTTTGCTTGAAGTCCCGTTATGTCTTCTCGCTCCTTTAGTGTTTTGCTGGCGAGAAGCCCCTCTATCTGCGACACCTCGTCAAGCGAGATGTGATTGAGGTGCACCTTTGACGGGTCATACGGGTCAAGATGGTCCCTGATGGCAATGAGGCTGGTTGCGGTTCCTCCAACACCAACCAGAAGCTCTGGTGCTGCACACTGCTGCTGAGCTCGCCCAATAGCCTCAGACATCATCTGAGCCGCCATTTTGTGAGCTCCATCAATGTCCTCAGCTGATGGGTAATCCGAAGACAGATTAAAGCGCTCGGTCAGACGTCTGCAGCCAAGGTCAACGGACTCGACAAAGTTGATGTCGAGCTGCTGGCCTGCGCGCTGATCCGTAGACTGACCTGCGCCCTGACCTGCGCCCTGAGCCGCAGACTGCCCCACCAGCGTACCAACAACCAACTCAGTTGAACCGCCGCCGCTGTCGGCAACAAGAATGCGATGATTCTCAAAATCGTGAGAGACACCCAGAAATGTGAGCGCGCCTTCAATTTCACCTGGAATAATCATGGGCTCAAGTCCCAGCGAAGCTAGACCCATTCCCAGGTCAGGAGCATTTTCTGCATCGCGAGCAGCGCTTGTGAGCGTGCACACAACCGCCTCAGCGCCCTCTTTTCTCGCGTGATCAACGTAGGAAGAAACGAAGCCAACGCAACGGTGAATTGCCTCAGGTAGCAGGCGCTTTGTCGTATCAACACCCTCGCCCAAATTGACAATCTCGGTGTATTTGGCCATGCGAATGACGCAACCGTCCTCTACCTGCGCAAGCGCAAGTCGAGCGGTCACGGTTCCAATATCAATTGCAGCTAGAAGCATTAGTGTGAGTTTCCACTATCAGACTTTGAATTGTCGGCGCCGGACCTCTCAGAAGATCCGCCTTCTCCAGAGTTCTTCTGCTCGTGAGACTCTTCAGGAGCTGGTGCAGATGTAGAATCGTCAGAGTTTGCGCTCTTAGGAGCCTCAGTATTGCCAGAATCACCTGGTGTAAATCCAAAAACAAAATCCCCAACCTTGATGTACCACGGATAGTCAGGATGCTGAACGGTATTCTCGTCCTTCTTTTTATCAAGGCCCTCTACGCGCGCAGATTCCTCGCCGCCAGAAACCAAGCCCTGCTTATGAGCCTCGTCTATAATGCCTTCTTTTGTCTGCAGACCCTGAACTTCGGACTCAAGACGTTTTTGATCTTCCTCGAGCTTCTGCTGATTTAGCAGCAACTCATCGTGCTCACGAACAGCGTGGTAGTAGCCACGAATTGGCGGATACAGACCCACAAGCAGGAAGATTACAACGCCGAGAAAAATAACAAGCTTGGTGTGGTTACGCGCGAAGTCAAGTGCATTGTCTTTAAGCTCTACCAGAGAAGCTACGCTGAACTGCGGTTTATTGGTTCTTTCAGACTTCTGACCGCGTTCAGTCTTCTGTCCGCGCTCGGACTTCTGGTCACGCTTGGGCTTCTGAGTCCTATCAATCCTCTTAACTTGAACGGTTCTTTTAGACTTGATGTCCTTGGAACTCTTATGGGAAGATGCTTGTTTTGATGGCGTCGTGCCCTCTGACGACGCTGTATCTTTTGGAGCTGCCACGGATTTCTTTGCCACAGCAGACTTCTGATCAGATTGAGATTTTTCAGTTACCTGGGGTTTCTCGGATTTTTTTAGTTGAAAAATATTTTAAGAGCACCAGAGGTATGCTCCGCGGTAGTCTCTTTAAGAGGCTCAACGGAACGCTTGGTGGGCGTTGTTTTTTTCTTTTTGTACCACTCTTTTTAGTGGTGTCTTGACTCATCACGGATCTCATTTCTGGTTTGTTTGGTGATGCGTCGCAACAAATTGCAACATCTTTATTATGGCAGAGGCAGCGCCGATAGCCCCTGCCTCAGTTTGGAATTTCATCGTTTTACCGAATAGAAGTCGTCGCTCCAACGGCAAGTCGCAAGCTTTACGGAACGTCGCACGTCTTCGCTGCAATCTGTGCAGCTTGCTTACGCATCAAGATGACGTTTAGCTTCTTGCCACAAATCTTCTTGTAGCTCGGGTTTCTCGTCAAGCGAGAAGCCTCTCTCAGCAGCAGCTTTCTCCATATACGACCAGCGAGCGCGGAACTTCCTGCAGGCGCTCATCAGCGCTTCTTCCGCATCAACGCCTTCCCAGCGAGCAACGTTTATCAGCGCAAACAAGATGTCGCCAAACTCGTCCGTTTTCTGCTGCGTACCTTGGGCTTCAGCGTCAAACTCCGCGCGCTCCTCGGCAACCTTGTCCCACACATCATCGACAGACGCCCACTCAAAGCCCATCTTTGCGGCGCGCTTTGAAATCTTCTGCGCCTGCATGAGCGCAGGTAGAGACTGTGGAACCGAGTCGAGAAGACCCTCGGTGTGCACGGTATCATCTGCACTGGCGCGCTCCTCAGCCTTGACGCTCTCCCATACGTCCAAGACGGCCGCAGCCGACGACGTAGAACCCGCTTCTGGCCCAAACACGTGCGGATGCCTGCGTACCAGCTTCTGGTTGAGCGCTCGACATACGTCGTCGATGTCGAAGCCCGCTGCGCGATCGCGCATGTCAGCCGTACCTGCTGCGCGCTCGGCGTCGCTCACTGCACCGCTGTCAGCCTCAATCTGCGAGTGGAGAACTACCTGTTCAAGCACGTCGCCAAGCTCCTCCTCAAGGTGCTCGGAAGAGTCCTCAGCAATCGCCTCAACCGCCTCGTAGGCCTCCTCAATCATGTTCTTTGAGATGGACTGATGCGTCTGTTCCTTATCCCAAGGACAGCCGTCCTCCTGACGAAGACGCCAGATGGTTCTAACCAGACGGTCAAACTCCGGATGTGTCTGCGGTGCTCCGGGACGAGCCTTTGTTTCTTTATCAACTGCGGCAGCTAGCTGGGCGATCTTCTCGTCAGATGTCATGTAATTTATTGCTCCTCAGGGTACAGGAAATTCCAGTCATTTCGCAGGCCAGTCATGAGCTCCATAACGTCTTTTGAGACCTCAAGCTGCGCCTGAGCAGAAGCGTCTCCTGCAACAGCGGACTCCAGATCTGCCAGCACGTACGCCAGAGCATCAGCCGTGCGACCCACCTGGACTTGCTCCCGTTTGCCGTCGTCAGTCCACGTAATTGTGGCAACGTCCGCACGTGGGTACTCCATAATCTCAATGAAGGCTTTATCAGCGGAAATCATGGCGCGTTTTGGCTGCTTGGAATGAAGCGTCAGTGCCAGAACAACCATCTGGCCCTCGGCGTTTCTGAGCAAAATGCCATCCGTCTGATCAACGCCGGTAGGAGCCGGATTCATCATAGAAAGCACGTCATGAGGCTGGCTCTTCAGGAAAAGACGAGCCAGCGTCAGCGAATACACGCCAATGTCCAGAAGAGCGCCACCGGCAAGCTTAGGATTGAAGAAGCGATTCTCCATATCAAACTCTTTGTAGCTGCCAAAATTCTCTTGGATCAGGTTGACTGGGCCAAACTCGCCCGACTCTACGCGGCTGACCAGCTCTTTGTAGAGCGGCATGTGCAAAATAGTGCAGGCGTCCATGAGCTGTACACCGTTTTGACGTGCAAGTTCTTCGGCCTCGAGCAGCTCGGCGGAGTTGAGCGTAATGGACTTCTCACACAGAACGTGCTTGCCCGCCTGAAGCGCTTTGCGCAGGTAGATGATGTGCGTATTGTGAGGTGTGGTCAGGTATACCGCGTCAATCTCGTCGCTGGCGAGAAGATCGTCGATGCTGTCATACACACGCTTGACGTGGTGTTTTTGAGCAAACACAACAGCCTTTTCCTGTGTTCTGTTAGCGACGCCGTCGATGGTTCTGCCAACAGATGCCAGCGCCTCTGCCATCTGGTTTGCAATGACTCCGCAGCCAATAACACCCCACCTGAGGTGTGGCGCGGCAAAGATCGTGTCCACGGCGCTCGCGGCGTTCTGTGCGGCGCCCCCCGGCGTCCTGCGCGGCGCTCGCGACGTTCTGCGACGTCTGACCTGCTATTTGGCTCATATTTACTCCTCAACCTCGTCGTCGCCACCAAGCTCTTCAAGAACTCCCAGGGCGGCGGGCATCAACTGCTCTTCATTTCGATGGAACGGATACGCCAGTTTATGCGTCTTTGGATACACAATAGCACCGCGACCCTTCATCTTGAGGGCTTGTTCGCGAGGAATTTCTACGCCCAGATATACCAGGCGTCCATTTGTCAGGCTCACTGACGTTGCGCCCAAACGCTGCGCGCGGATGCGCACGCGGGCACGATCAAACAAATTCTTGCCCGCAAGCGGCAGGGCACCAAAGCTATTCTCGGTATCTTGCTGAAGCGCATCAACATCGGAAAGCTCTGTAGCTGCGGCAAGGCGACGGTACACCAGAACGCGTCGGTCAACCTCTGGCAGATAGTCCTCATCAAGATAGAAATCTGCAGGTAGATTGATGGTTACCTCGACCTGCTCAAGCTCTGCGGACTCACCACGAGCCTCAGCAACTGCCTCGCCCAGCATCTGCGTAAAGAGGTCAAAACCAACGCTGGAAAGGTTTCCGTGCTGCTCAGCGCCCATAAGAGAGCCGGCGCCTCTAATCTCTAGGTCACGCATGGCAATGCGCATGCCGCTGCCCAGGTCCTGGAACTCGTTGATTGCCGTCAGGCGCTCGGTTGCCTCTTCCGTCAGCGGCAACTCCGCCGGGAACATAAAGTACGCGTACGCCTGCTGCCTACCACGACCAACACGGCCCTTGAGCTGGTACAACTGAGCCAGTCCCAAGCGCTGTGAGTCCTCGATAATCAGCGTGTTAGTGTGCGAGTTGTCAATGCCGGACTCAATGATGGTGGTGGCCACCAAAACGTCAATCTCGTGCTCCTGGAAGGCGAGCATGACGTCTCTACCTCGCGAGCGCTCATCTGACCGTGAGCCACACCCACGCGAGCCTCTGGAGCCGCCTCCTCCACGCGAGCCACCGCTTCATCAATAGTGGTCACGCGGTTGGACACGTAGTACACCTGACCTTCTCGCTCCAGCTCGCTTCTAATAGCTGCGGAAACAAGATCTGGGTTGTACTCGCCCACCATTACCTGAACAGGCTTTCTGCCAGGCGGCGGCGTCAGAATCAGGCTCATGTCACGAACGCCGCTCATGGCCATCTGCATGGTGCGCGGAATGGGCGTTGCCGAGAGCGTCAGCACGTCTACCTGCTCGCGCATATTTTTAAGCTGCTCTTTGTGCTGTACGCCAAAGCGCTGCTCTTCGTCGATGATAACCAGGCCTAAGTCGTGCGGATTGACGTCTGCGGAGAGTAACCTATGAGTTCCTACCAGTACATCTACGGTTCCATCCGCAAACCCCTCAAGCGCCCTTCGCTGCTGAGCAGGCGTGACAAAACGCGAAAGCACGCTTACCTTCAAATCAAACGGAGCAAATCGCGAGAAAAACGTCTCATAGTGCTGCTGAGCCAAGATGGTAGTTGGGCACAAAATCATAACCTGACGAGCATCCTGGCACGCCTTAAACGCAGCTCTCAGCGCCACCTCTGTCTTGCCAAAGCCCACGTCACCGCAAAGCAGACGATCCATTGGCTTGCGCGCTTCCATGTCCAGCTTAATGTCTGCAACTGCGCTTTCTTGGTCTGGTGTCAGCTGATACGGGAAGCTGGACTCCATCTCTTCCTGAGCGGGAGTATCCAGCGAGAACGCATAGCCCGGCACCGAAGCGCGGCGCGTGTAGAGGTCTACCAGGTCAAACGCCAGTTTCTTGGCGGACTTTCTTGCCTTGTTAGTAGCGCGCGACCAATCCGCCGTGTTAAGTCTAGTCAGGCGTGGATTATTGCCGTCGGGTCCTACATAGCGCGTGATGCGGTCAACCTGCTCCAGGGGCACATAGAGTTTATCGTCATTGGCATACTCAAGCAGGAAGTAATCACGCTCTCTACCTGCAACTTCTTGGCGCACAATAGCGGTAAAGTGCGCAATACCGTGCGTTGCATGGACAACGTAGTCGCCCGGCTTAAACGGGAACGTCACCGTTGTAGGGTCAATGCGCTTGGAGCGCTTTTTGTTGCGCGCGCTCCTGGCCGTCAAGTCCGAGACAGAAAGCACTGCTAGGTTAGCTGTAGGGATAATGATTCCGGCGGGAACAGGTGCATCGGTAAACGTGACGCGACCACGCTTGAGTGGCGCGTAAGCACCGTTTTGATCAGGTTCGTTTTCAAGCGCCGTACCCAGCGACTCCTCAAACGGAATGGACTCATCCGAGAAAAGCAACTTAAGATGCTCTCGAGCCGCACGATCGGGCACTGCAAATACCACGGCATCCCGGTCTTGCACCAGCTGCCTCACACGACCCAAAAGCTTTGTGTCTGAACCCGCAATAGACGGCTGCACCACAGAGAGCTCCGACGTTACCGCAGCTCCCGTACGTAGAAGTGACGAGAAGGACAAACGCTGCTGCGAGCCAAAGTCCATAGCCTTGGGGTCCGTATACAGACCATCTAGTTTCACTTTTGATGCTGTTGCGGATGCAGAAATTTCGTCAAAGGCACGCTGACAGTCATCAAAGAGCGAGCGTGGCTCCGCAAGAACAACCAGCGTCTTTGAAGAGATGTGCTCAAGAGGGCTGGCAGTGCCTCCGTACAACACGGGAAGATAGCGCTCAAGTGCAGGCGCCTGAGCTCCGCGCTGAATAAGCTCCAGGTCAGCAGCGAGTGCAGAGTTTTCTTGCGCGCGCGTGTAGAGCGCTTCTTCTGCGCGGCGGATTGTTTCTTTGGTAAACGCAAGCTCTCTAGCTGGGGCAACAGTCACCTCATCGATGGCACCGATAGTCTGTCCGGTTGCTGCCACCATGCGCCTGATGCGGTCAATCTCGTCTCCGAAGAACTCAATGCGTACAGGACTTGTAGCTTGAGCTGGGAAGATATCAACCGTATCGCCGTGAATGTGGAAGGTGCCTGGCGCATCTACCTCGCCCGTGTCGGCGTATCCCATGCCAACGAGCAGCGAAGCTACATCCTCAAAGGGGACGTCGTCACCAACGGTAAACGTTGCAGGAAGAAAATAGCCCGAACCAACAGGGGGAACTCTGCGCATCAGCGCATGAGCACTTGCAACTACAATGACCTTCTCGCCAGCAGAGAGCTTGGAGATGGCGCGACACCTGGCTCCAATAAGAGCGTCGTCTGGCGTGGTGTCTGACCAGGGACGATCCTTGCGGTTGGGATAACGCAGCACGGCGTCGTTGCCCAGCCATGCCGCAAGGGAGCGCGCTGTGCGGTCCGCGGCATCCTCGCCCGCAACAACTAGCAGGCACGGACGTGGGTTCTGCGCCCAAAGTGCAGCCAGCATCAGCGGACGAGCGCTTTGCGAGAGGGACAGTGTGGCATCTGACCCACGCGATAGCTTTCGCTTTAGCTTCTCTAGCTCGGGCGCACTCAGTAGTTGAGCAGCAACTCTATTGATAAACACACAGTCTCCCGCCATGCCGCTAAACCCACATGCAAACGCATGCGGGTTACACCAAACCTTGCTGAACGTGGCGCGTCTGACGCGCGACATCCGACGTACAGCCGGCAATACATCTACCAGCGACGTCCTCCGCGCGCAAGCACAGGTTTGATAACTTTTCAATTGGGCTGTTATTGTAGCTGTTATGCAGCTATTTTGCTATTCTCGCCTCACGTGATAACGTAACTACATACTGGGTACACATAGAAGGAATTGAGGAGAGGTTATGCCCAGAGAATCAAAGAAAGTCAAGGTAGAACGTGGCATTGAGCTGTGCCGACGCATGCACGAGCTCTATCCAAGCGTCCAGAGCGCTCTGGATTATCACGACGCGTTTACCCTGCTCATCAGCGTTATGCTTTCGGCGCAGACTACTGACGCGGCGGTAAATAAGGTCACGCCCGAGCTGTTCCGCCGCTGGCCCGACGCACCATCCATGGCGGCCGCCAATGCTATCGAGGTCGGAGAGGTCATTCAGACCATCGGCTTCTGGCGCGCAAAGGCCAAGCACTGCGTAGAGACGGCGCAGATTCTGCTAACGGAGTACGGCGGAGAAGTTCCAGGCACCATGGAAGACCTGGTCACGCTCCCGGGCGTTGGTCGAAAGACCGCAAACATCGTGCTCAACAAGATGTTTAACGTGGTCGACGGCATCGCGGTGGACACGCACGTGTACAGGATCTCCAAGCGCATGCGCCTGAGCTCGGCTTCCACGCCGCTGGCTGCTGAGAAGGACCTGCTCGCGCTTCTCCCCCACGAGCTCTGGAAAGACGTCAACGAAGAGTGGATTCACTTTGGGCGAGAAACCTGCACTGCTCGCAACCCCAAGTGTGTCGGCTGTCCTATGAGCGACATCTGCCCCTCCTACGAGCAGCCCAATCGCTGGTTCAAGGGGTAAGCGCGGGGCCCGGCACGCTGGCCCGGCACTGAGCTGCGAGCGCGCGGGTGCCGCAAGTGCACGGGTGCCGCGGGTGCCGCAAGTGCACGGGCTTCTCGCCAGGCGCTTCTGAGTTGCGAATCCATACTCAAGCGCCGCGATAAGCCTGAAAAGTGCATGAAGTCTGAGTGAATTTACTCAGACATGACGAGAAAAACCGGCAAATAGCTCAGACTTGGTGAACTTTTCCGGCAAATCGTTCAGACATGGCGAGAAAATCAGGCTTCATGAAAGCGCGAGCTCGGATGCGCTTAAACTCTGCCTGAAAAGCGAGCCTGAAAAGTGCAATGATTCTGTATTTTGGACACAGATTCTTTGATGAAATCAGGCAAATCCACAGATTCTTTGAAGCATTTAGGCAAAAGTTACAGATTCTTTTAAGAAATCAGGCGCGCACCGGGCGGTTCACGGAACACATGTCAGGCGCGCGCCGAGCGGCCCACTAGATGCGTTAAACACATAGCGAGAAACCCAATCTCCCCGCAACGTCCACACACACAAAAATACCCACCAGCAGGCATTTGCTTGCTGGTGGGTACATTTTTAACGCACTAGAAGTTTGAGCTGAGACTTCGCGCCGCGCTCCGTGATACGCCTTTGCGCGATCGCGTCGTCACAGCTCAGAGCACCTGCAACTTAGTAGTTGAGGGACTGCTCCTCGAAGTATGCCTGTGGGTGACCGCAGACTGGGCAAACCTTTGGTGCAGATGCGCCAACGTGCAGGTGACCGCACTTGAGGCACTTCCAAACCTTGACACCCTCGCGCTCAAAGACCTCACCGGACTCAACGCGCTCAAGAAGCTTCTGATAGCGCTCCTCGTGAGTCTTCTCGATGTTACCGACAAGACGGAACTTAGCAGCGATCTCTGCGAAGCCCTCCTCCTCAGCTACCTTAGCGAAGTCAGCGTACATGGTAGTCCACTCGTAGTTCTCACCAGCAGCTGCGTCCTTGAGTTCTCTGCAGTCTCTGGAATCTTGCCACCGTGGAGATACTTGAACCAAAGCTTAGCGTGAACTTTCTCGTTGCCAGAAGTCTCGGTGAAAATGTTGGAAATCTGCTGGTAACCCTCTTTTGCAGCCTGGGAAGCATAGTAGCTGTACTTGTTGGTAGCCTGGGACTCACCAGCAAAAGCTGCCTCGAGGTTCTTCTTTGTCTGAGAATTCTCAAAATCTACTGCCATTTTTTCTCCTCTCCCGCGTTAACGAGTGGCACGTTAACGCATGTCAAAGCGCCTGGGTAGCGCTGTGTTACCTTTAGCAAACAAATGCAAATGATAATCATTAGCATTTATGCTCATATACTGACCCCTTCGTCAGCACTATGAATTATAACCATTTAGGGTAGCCAGTATTCATCATTTTTCTGACAAAAGCCTTCCTTCGCAAGTTCTTCAAGTAAGCCAAGGGTAACCTGCTCATCAAGGGTTTCTCGCCCCGCATTGACCTCAATCTGGCAGAGCTCCTGGTGAAGCGTTTCAAACTCCGCTCCTCCCTCGTCTTTATGGGCGAGAAGAACGCGCAAGAGCTCGGCTCGCTTCTGTCGATGAGATCCCTCAAAGCGCGACTGCTTGACGTGGCTTTTTGACCTTCGCGAAGGGTTGGGAATGGTTTTCTTCAGGTACGCACCATAGTCGAGAAGGGCGTAGTACCAGCTACGTGGTGTGAGCTCCGCTGTGGCGTCGTTCGCAGTGCTATCGGCGTTCGCAACGTTCGCAGCGCTATCGGCGTTCACGGCGTCCGTAACACTCGCAGGACACGTTAGCTCTACCAGCGGGACAAGCTCGGAGTCTGGCACACCCTCTGCCTGCGGATATAGCTCGTGCAGGAAGACCGTGCGCACGTTAGTCTCCAGGTAAACACCGTGCAGATTAAACGCAAACGCACGAATACCCGCAGCAGTTGCGGGGCCAATGCCTGGAAGCTTTACCAGCTCCTTTGAATCTTGTGGAAAGACTCCGCCGGCCTCAGAAATTGCCTGAGCAGCTCGGTGCACGGACAAAGCACGACGGTTGTAGCCTAGGCCCTGCCATTCTTCAAGCACGTCCGAAGGCGCGGCGGCAGCCAGCGCATCGACCGTTGGGAAGCGCTCCAGCCATCTCTGCCAGCGGCCATCTACGCGGCTGACCTGCGTCTGCTGAAGCATAACCTCAGAAATCCAGATAGCATACGGGTCATACGTGCGACGCCAAGGCAAATCGCGATACAACTCGCGACCTTTCTTGGCTACGAACTCGACAAATACACGCAGTTCCGGCGTGAGTTCTGATGCGGGTTCCACTTCGCCACTCATTTTCGTATGTGAGATTTTCTTATCGACCAATATTGAACTCGTAAGGCTTTTTCTCGGCAGAAATAACCTCACCATCAAGCAGGTTATCGAAGGTGCCGGCAGTAATCTCAGCCTCAATAGCGGCAGCGGCATTCTGGATAATCTGCTCATTACGCTGGGCGTTCTCATTCTTTACCAGATGGAACTCGCCCACCATCTCTGGCATAAGACCCTCTACAACAACTTGATGCAGAGTCACGGACGCAAAGAAATTACGCAAGGTTTTCTCGGCACTGCACCAAAGGGGTCCAAAATAGCACGAATTATGACGAGGGCATGGCTCATTATTAGGTCCTGCCCACTCGCAGCTAGAAATAAAAACAGGTCCTTGAACTGCCTCAACAATGTCAAGAACGCTCACCTGAGTAGGATCTATAGCCAGCATCATGCCACCGTGAGCGCCGCGCGTGCTGACAATTACTCCGGCAAGGACCAGGTCGTGCTGGATTGAGCGAGCAAAGGAGTATGGAATATCGTTTTCGTCTGCGGCGTCGCGAACAGAAAGAAGCTTCTTTGGGCTTCTCACCAGCGAAGAAAGCATGCGGATTGCATAATCAGTTTTGCGTGAAATTTCCATTGGTTCTCCAAGTACCCCTCTTGCGTCCGCTTGAGGGACTGCTTTTCTCACTTATCTGGCTTGTGACCAGGCTAATCGTTGTTACAAGTTCAGTTACTATCAGTTCAGTTGTTGCTAGTTCAGTTATTGCTAGTTCAGTCGTTGCTTCTTGCTCTACCGTTGCTACCAGTTCAAAATTTTCCAGCCGCGCTTGTTTGCAAGTCTGGCAAGCGTTGGACCAGGGCAAACGGCACACGGCGTTTGTGCTGCCGACAAAAGCGTTGCGTCCGAATAGTGATCGCCGTACGCGTACGCAATCTCCCAGTTGCCCTCGCCAAACCGCTGGTTACACCACTCGGTTGCCGAGACCAGCTTCTGAGCGCCCTCAATCACGGGGCCGTCAACCTTGCTGGTATAGTGTCCGTCGGCTCCCACCTGCATCTTTGTGGCGAGAAACGCGTCCACTCCCAGCTTTTCTGCGGCCAATTCCGCGATAGGTTCAAACGTTGCTGAAACCAACAGCACGCAGCAACCTTCTGCCTGCCGACGACGCACCTCTTCCAGCGCCTGAGGGCGATACATCCCCTCAATTACCTCGCGATGAAAATCGTGCATGACAGCATTTGCAAACTCAACGCTATACTGCGTAAGTGCGCCAACAACCAGCTCACGCGCCTCTTCCTGCCTTTGAGGAAGATGCAGCTTGTAGCGAGCTCCCCACCACACAAGCTTGAGCGTGCGTGCAATTGAGGACAGATGACGGCGGAGCAAATACGCAGAGAACAAGAGTCCTGACTGTCCAGAAATGACGGTTCCGTCAAAATCAAAAACAGCAATTTTCTTGATTGAATCTGAAGTGTGTTCTGTGTTAGCAGATTCTGCGGATATGGAATTTGCACTATCGCATTGCGACAGCGCATCCAAAGTATTCTGATCCCGCACAATCCACCTCACTTTACCTCTGCATTTAAATGTTTCTTCAGCAGAAGCACTTAGATACATTCTGATGTAAAGATAGCACACAATGCTTTATTTTCTGACTTGGTTTCAACAAATTAAAGATGTAATTTAAATCTTTTATGCTGGACTTTTTTACTAATGAAAAAGCCCTCCGAAGAGGGCTTGAACATGCAATGGCGGGATATGCGGGGCTCGAACCCGCGACCTCCGACGTGACAGGCCGGCGCTCTAACCAGCTGAGCTAATACCCCGGACGCCTTGTTGCGAATTGAAATAATACAGGGAACTTTTATTCTTGTCTAGCGTTATTTCCAACGAATTTAAAAATTTTGTTGTAAAAAACCACTTGGCGAGAATAACCGCAGGTCAGACAAGTGAACGCTCACCAGAAATCCACAACTTCCTTACGAGTAGCTCTACTGGAGAGCAACGCTGGTGGTGTTTCCTGTGGAATCGGTTACCTTAAGCGTAGTTCCATCGAGCGTAGCTGCGGTGATAGTTCCGTTTCCACCAACAGCCTTGCCGTCCTTATCGGCAATAAGGGTTGGAAGCGAGCCGTCTACCAGGGCACATGCCACAACATCCCAGCCAGAATCGCGATTCTCTGGAACCAAAATGGTATCGTTAAAAAGAATCAGGCTGGTAGGAGTTCCCTCAACCTCAAATAGAACACTCTTAGTTCCCGAGTCACTCGTACGAACAACAGCAGTTTTGCCGTCGCTTTGCTTCTCCAGGGAGTACTTCATGCCGTGGAAGGTAACTGAGCCGTCAACTGCCTGTTCATCCTGTTGCTTCTCGTCAGCATAGGCGGACTGGGTCTGCTTTGGCTGCTGGCTTGCAGATTCACTCTTAGTGCTTGTAGCGCAGCGAACAATAAAGAACAGAGCAGTGAGCGCAACAATAGCCGCGACCACCAGGATGATGACCGATTTTCTATTTGGAGGTTCTGGAGTGTTGTCGGCCTGTCGTGGGCTCTGAGGAATTTGTGCACCTTGACCAGCACGAAGCGTTGAAATGTTCTTCAAGTCAACCGATGAAGCCTCAGGGGTCTTCTCGCCAGATGAACTTGTTCTCATGTGGTTTGCCATGCTTAAACCTCCCGACGTGCTTCAATTGCACGTCCCAATGTTACCTCATCTGCGTACTCAAGGTCTCCGCCTACGGGAAGTCCGCTTGCCAGTCGGGTAACCGTCACGCCAAGCGGATTGATAGTTCTGGAGAGGTACGTTGCGGTTGTTTCTCCCTCAACGTCCGGATTAGTTGCCAGAACTACTTCAGTTACGGTGCCGTCGGCCAAGCGGGACAGCAATTCGCGCACGTGGAGCTGCTCGGGACCAATCTTGTCCATGGGCGAGATTACGCCGCCCAGGACGTGGTAGAGGCCGTGGAACGCACCGGTGCGCTCAATTGCCGAGACATCCTTGGGCTCGGAGACCACGCAGATTTTGCTGCGATCTCTGGAAGAGTCCAGGCAGATGTCGCATTCGTCACGCGTTGCGTAGTTGAAGCAGATAGGACAAAAATGCACCTGCTGCTTAAGCTCCAAGATGGCCTGCGCCAAACGGCGAGCCTCCTCGGAATCAACCTCTAGAAGATGGTAGGCAATGCGCTGAGCAGACTTGGACCAATGCCTGGTAGTCGGCCTAACTCGTCAAGCAAACGCTGCAGCGCGCGACCATCATTTGTGGTATCAAACGCCATGGATTAGAACAGTCCTGGGATATTCAGTCCACCAGTTACTGCGCTCATCTGGGCAGATGCCTGAGACTCTGCAGACTCAAGAGCATCATTTACAGCAGCCAGAATCATGTCCTGGAGCATCTCAATATCCTCAGGATCAATTGCCTCAGGATCAATGGTGATATTGGTCAGGCGCAGGTCTCCGGATGCAGTTACCTTAACAGCGCCGCCACCAGCACTTGCGGTTGCCTGCATAAGGGAAGCCTTCTGCTGGGCCTCCAGCAGTTGCTCCTGCATTTTGCGAGCCTGAGCCATCATCTGATTGCGGTTCATGCCGCCCATGTTAAATCCACCACGTGCCATATGTTCTCCTATCGTCGTATCTATTTTAGACAAGTTGCGCTTTTTGCGCTGGCGCATGAAGGTCCATGCACCAAAGCGTCATATCGCGAGAATATCGCGAGAAGTTCTAGTTGTTTGCAGGGTCTACGGGAGTTTCGGCATCCGAAGGGATGCCTGCGTCCGAAAGAACGCCTGCGTCCGACTTCTTCTCTACCGACAAAGAAACCGCAGGTCCAAACACCTTCTCAAGCATATCCGCCACGCTGTTAAGCTCTGGTGGAAGTGCTGAGCGAGCAGCAATGTCCTCTGGTGAAGCCGGTGCTGGAACAGGCTTTGGAGCTGGAGTTGGATCTGGTTCAGGTGCTGGCACTGGAGCTGCGGGGGTAGGTTGCGGCGTGGGTGCTGCAACAGGTGCGGACGTAGGCGCGACTGGAGCTGGAGCGACATCTTCAGCGGAATCGTCCAAAACCGCAGCTACATCGTCATCACTGTAAGGAACCTGATCGTAGTCAAGAGCCTCAACGGGAGCTCCGCCAGACGCAGGTTCATCCCAAGGCATTGGATACGACGACTCAGTAGAAGGAGTGGGAGCCGCAGGTGCAACGGGAGCCGGAGCCGGAGCTGGGGCTGGAGCCGCGGGAGCAACTGGGGCAGGAGCCGGAGCTGGAGCCGCAGGTGCAACGGGAGCTGCAACCGGTGCTGGAGCTGGAGCCGGCATCTGAGCTGCGCGTTTTTCTCGCGAGATTGCCGTTGCAGCGAGGCTCGACTCAACATATTTGATGCGGCGCGGACCCATGACCTGGGCAACGCAATCTTTTACAAACTCGGAAACTGCTGGCGCACTGAGCATCCTCATTGCAAACGAGGAGCCCTTGGGCAGCGTAACTACCAGCTCAGAGCCATCATCGGACTCAAGCGTTGAGCTGACCAGCAGTGCTGCATGAGCGGCGTTCTTAGACGCACAAACCTTGCCGACTTCTTTCCACTGCCTGACGAGAAGTGCGTCTGCCTGGTCAACTACCTTTGGAGCAGGTGCAGGTTGTGGCGCAGGCGCTGGTTGCGGAGCTGGTGCGGCCGCGGGTGCTGGTGCAGGCTGCGGTGTTGGAACTGGCACAGATGCAGGCACAGCGACTGGTGCAGGTGCAGGAGCCGGAGCTGGCGCTGGGGTTGCAACTGGAGCGGGAGCCGCCTGTGGGGCCGGTGCAGGCGCAGGAGCTGGAGCTTGCACGGGCTGCGGCGCCGGAGCCGAGACAGGCGCGGGAGCTGCGGGTTTCTCGACAGCTGGAGCTGTAACAACACCGTTTGCCAACTGCTGCTCAAGAACTGCCACCCTGTCGGCCAACGCTTCCAAAGAAAGCTCCGTGTTAGGGCGCGCTAGCTTGGTGAACGCAACCTCCAGAACAAGTCGCTGGTTAACGGCGGTACGCATCTGATTTGCAGCGTCACCCAGAACGGTCAGAACTCTGGAGAGCCTATCAACCGAGCCAAATGCCTGAGCCTCTTTGGTAAGCTGCTCGGTTGATGCTGTGGAATTTGCCAGCGCTGGAGAATCAACGCCTACAGCTGCGGCAATGTAAAGATCTCTTACGTGAACGGCAAGCTCACGAGTGAACTGCAGCAGATCTTTGCCACCTTCAAAAAGCGTATTTACCGTGGTAAAGAGCGAAGAAATATCTCGCTGAGCCAGAGCCATCGCAGCATTGTTAATAAGAGAGCCGGACGACTGACCCAAACGTCTCGAACCGTCTGCTCAGAAATGACACCGCCACCGTAAACGGAGAGCTGCTCAAGAGAAGAGAGAGCGTCGCGCATACCACCGCGCGCATGACGAACAATAAGGTCAATAGCTGCGTCTTCGTAGGTAAAGCCCTCGTTTTTGCAGACGGTGACCAGGTGCTCTGCCATCTCGTCAGCAGCAATGGAGCGGAAATCAAAGCGCTGCACGCGGGACAGAATAGTTGCAAGAATTTTCTGAGGATCGGTGGTACACATGATAAATGTCACGTGTGAAGGAGGCTCCTCCAGCGTCTTAAGCAGGGCATTAAACGCCGCCGAGGTAAGCATGTGCACCTCGTCGATGATGTAAACCTTGCCCTTGCCGCGCACAGGAGCGTAGCTAGCGCGAGAAATAATCTCTTCTCGCACGTTATCAACGCCGGTGTTAGAGGCGGCGTCAATCTCGAAGACGTCTGGATGCTGACCGGCAGCAATCAGCTGACAGTCCTCACAAGTCCCGTCGGGCAGATGACCAGGAGCCTCGTGACAGAGGATGGCCTTTGCCAGCAAACGAGCCATAGTGGTCTTACCTGTGCCGCGGGGTCCGCAGAACAGGTATGCGTGGCTGAGCTTTTGCTCCAAGACCGCTCGCTCAAGGGTGCCGACCACATGCTTCTGGCCAACTACCTGCTCAAACGTTTGCGGGCGATACTTTGTATACAGTGATTCCATTCGTCCTCCGACGGCAGATTTTTCACTTTCAAGTATACCCTCTGAGTTGAGAGGGTTTCTCGCCAAACAAAAACGGGGCAGCCGAAGCTACCCCGATTCTGTACTCTGCGGTCTTTGCGCGAGCAAATACCTGCTACTCTGCAGCCTCTTCGGTTGCAGGTGCCTCGACCTCAGCCTCAGCCTCTGGCTCTGCAGCTGGTGCGTTCTTTGCGAACTCAGCAGCACGCTTTGCCTTCTCAGCAGCCTTAGCCTCAGCAGCAGCCTTACGAGCAGCTTCCTGCTCAGCAGCCTTAGCAGCCTTTGCCTCCTTGGCAGCCTTAGCAGCCTCGAGAGCAGCGTTTGCTGCGCCACCGAACTTGTCGGCGAAGCGCTGGACACGTCCACCAGTATCGACAAGCTTCTGCTGACCCGTATAAAATGGGTGGCACTTGTCGCAGAGGTCAAGACGCATCTCTGGAACAGTTGCGTGTGTGGTCCAGGTGTTTCCGCAGGTGCAGCGAACGGTGCACTCTACGTACTCTGGATGAATACCTTGCTTCATGCAGGACTCCTTACATCGGCCCTGGTTTCCGACCAGAGCAGGGGTGTCTTTATGAGCACGTGCTCAATCAAGACAATAAGCTGAAAGTATAGCAGAACAACACTTTTGTTGCTAGAAGTACTTGGCGAGAAATTCACATTTTGTGCAGATAATTCTTGTGTGCGACAACTGTGCAACAACTGCAAAACAACTGCGAAACAACTTTTTTCTTGCACACGACAACTTTAGAGATGCGCCCAATGGGCTAAAATCCAATACGTCATAAAAAAGCTGGTCTACAGCCCTCGGAGGCATAATGTTTTTATCGATTGATGTAGGTAACACGCAAACTGCCATTGGTTTATTTGACAGTGAAGGCACTATGGTGCGCGGCTGGAGAATGCCCACCGATCAAAACGACACCTCTGACATTCTGCACGGCCGCATCTTCACGTTCTTCCAGAAAGATGGACTGAGCATTGACGACGTTGAGGCTGGTGGACTTTCGTGCGTGGTTCCTGTTATCACACGTGCTTGGCAGCGCTGCTTTGAGCTGCTGCTTAACAAGCCTCTGACCCGCATTAACGCGCTTTCCACGGATAAGATTCGCTTCAATATCCCCCACCCCGAGCTTGTTGGTGCCGACCGCGTAGCAAATTCCGTTGCCGCAACTGAGCGCTATGGCTATCCGGTTATTGTGGTTGATTTTGGCACCGCAACCAATTTGGACGTTGTTGATAAGGACGGCGTATTCCGCGGAGGCGCTATTTCACCAGGTATTATGATCTCTGCAAACGCTCTGTTTGCGCGCGCAGCCAAACTTTCTAGCATTCCTATCAAGGCTCCCGAGACTGTCTTGGGCAACACTACAGAAAGCGCTGTTCAGGCAGGTATTGTAGTAGGCGCAGCAGCTCAGGCAGAAGGCTTGGTTGCCAGAACACTCAAAGAGCCTGGTATTGAGGGTGCAACTGTTATTGCAACGGGTGGTCTTGCAAACACTGTCAGCGAGGCAACAGATGTCTTTGACGTGGTTGATCCGCAGCTCACCATGCGTGGCATTTATCTGATCTGGAAGCAGTCGACCGAAGCTGCCGAGTAGGTCCGTGAACAGCTCAACGGCGGTTAAACCGCTGGCACAACGGAAGCTTCATCCTCACTTACAAGGATTTCTTTACCGTCCTCATCAACAAGGATGGCATGACCCCACACGTCAATGCCGCCAAATCGAGCGGTTAGCGCAACGTTACCGCTGGGATATACCTTGTTGACCTGCTGTCCAAGCAAAGGAACCATGTCAAAGTAATCGCTCAGAATCAGCGCAATGGGCCCCGCAAAGCTCCTTGCTCGTTTAACCTGCTGTTCCCACGCGCTTATACTCTGGACCACCAGCTCAGATACCTTTTTGGCGAGAAGTTCCATGTTGTCTGCAACATCAAACGCCAAGCTCAATGCCTTAGCGTCTGCGACAATACTTACCACAGCAAACATGCCCTCTTGATAGCCAGCAGCAGCCTTAATTGAGGCAACTACCTGGTCTTTGTAGCAGATATCGTAAGGCCAGCAAATGCCAAAGCCCTCATCTGCTGCGCGCAAGAACTGGCAAACTCCCAGTGCTACAACATATGGAACCGCAGGTACATAGGGCATCGAGACACCAAGGCGCACGACCGTTGCAACCTCAAAGGGTTTCTCGCCAGCTGATATGGATGCTGATGCCGGCGCGCAAGCCGATTCGGAGCAGTCGTCTTGGCTAGGTGCAGCACATTCCTGCACGTCAGAGATGCGGAATACAAACTCGCCCGTTCGTGCGCCGCCTCGCGCTAGCTCCAGAGCTTCTTGTGCTACTCCCACGTAATGGCTCCCAAGTCCTCGGTTACGTGACCAACGCGCTGGTCAGGAGGGGCAATCTCCACGCCACCATGCGAGAAGAAAGCGCACAGGATCATGCATCAGGTCCTCCATAGGAACAAGCACGTAATCGCGCTCGCCCATACGTGGATGAGGCAAAGTGAGGTGTTTACCTGCGTGTTGTTCACCCTCAACCCACAGAAGGTCGCAGTCAATAGTGCGAGGTCCATGGCCCTCCTCGCCCTTCTTGCGTGTGCGGTTGAGAGCGTTCTCAACCTCAAGCAGCTTGTCCATCAGTACCAGAGGATGGAGCTCGGTTCTAATCTCAGCAACGGCATTTACCACGGGCGTAGCAATGCCATATGCAGGCTCGGTCTCGTAGGCGTGGCTGAGAGAAACAACGCAGGTCAGCGGAATCTCATCGATGAGCTGCGTTGCGCGAGCCAGATAGCCCACACGGTCGCCTACGTTGGAGCCAAGCGCCACAAATCCCTGACGAGGATCGCGCTCGGTCATAGCCCAGTAAGCGTTGATAGCCTGAGCGGCTCCTGCAACATCGTGAACGCGCAGGATACGGGCACCGTTGGTGATTGCGGCAATGCAAATTGCGTGCGTAGCTGCGTCGCGCTGAGTGGCCTCAGTTACGCCAGAAACAGCGCCGACAAAACGCTTTCTGGACACGGCGCAGAGCAGCGGATATCCCATAGAAACCATCGAACGAGTTGCGCGCTGAATTACAACGTCCTCGTCAGCAAACTTGTCAAAGCCTGGACCTGGGTCGATGCAGATGCGGTCCTTAGAAACGCCGGCGCGCATCAAACCGCGAGCTTGGTCACCCAAAAAGCCCATAATCTGACGCATAATAGGCGCCTCTTCTGGCAGGGTAAAACGACGCTGCGAGCTCAGCGTGCGTGTCTCGGCTCCTGTAGCTGCGGCTCGAGCAGCTGCGCTACCAGTAGGGCGAGAAGGGCGCATGTCGTCCAGCTGAACCTGTTTGCGCTCAACACGAGCTCCAAGGCCGTCCTTATTCCAGTGCATCACAATGCAGCCGCAGTCAGACTCCGCAGCTACGGCAACCATTTCTGGATCAGTGAAGCCAGAAACGTCGTTGATGATAGAGGCTCCAAGACGGACGCACATCTTTGCTACCTCGGCATGGCGCGTGTCGATGGAGACAATTGCTCCAGCAGCTACCAACGCGCGCACCACAGGTACTACGCGCTCAGCCTCTTCTGTAGGCAGAACAGGCGTGTGACCTGGGCGAGTAGACTCTCCCCCCAACGTCAATGATGTCAGCGCCTTCATCCAGCATCTGCAATCCACGAGCAATTGCAGCCTCTGAATCAAAGTTCTTTCCGCCATCAGAGAACGAGTCTGGAGTGACGTTGAGAACGCCCATAATCCTAGGACGCGCCAACGAGATAGTGTGAGTTCCACATTGCCAGGTGTTGTAGCTTTGACGAAGCATGAATCCTCCTTGCCAGCTATGAATGTTTCTATTGTAGCGGTATTGGTGGCTACTAGTCGTATACCATGGATTTATTGAAAGTTTATTGCCGCAAACGCACCGCTGGCGCCGTAACTGGAGCGTGGAACGCACGTCACTCGCGGCTACTGTGATACGAATCCACTGCGACCTAAACTACCAGGTCGTAGTATGAAAGAGGAGCTATGAGCCAAACTCAAGAGTACAAGCTAATTTCCTGGAACGTTAATGGTCTGCGCGCCGTGCTCAAGAAAGAGCCTTCGTTCACGGAAATTTTTGAAACCATAAACGCTGATGTATTTGCGCTTCAAGAAACTAAGCTGCAGGAAGGTCAAGTTGAGCTGGATCTTCCCGGCTACGTTCAAACCTGGAACTACGCAGACAGAAAGGGCTATTCGGGCACAGCGGTTTTCTCGCGAGAAACCCCTTTGCAGGTAATTCGTCAGATTGGATGCCCCGTTGCTGACGACGAAGGTCGCGTTTGTGCGCTGGAGTTTGAGAAGTTCTGGTTTGTGTGCGTATACACGCCAAACTCAAAAGACCAGCTTGCACGCTTGGACGAGCGTCTTGAGTGGGACCAGCACTATCGCGAGTTCTTGGCTGAGCTGTCTGAGCAAAAACCAGTAATTACCTGCGGTGATTTTAACGTTGCACACAACGAGATTGACCTCAAGAACCCATCGTCTAACAGGCAAAACGCAGGTTTCTCTGATGAGGAGCGCGAGAGCTTTACCAAGCTGTTGGACGCAGGTTTTACCGATACATTTAGGTATCGCCATCCCGACATGACCGGCGCTTACAGCTGGTGGAGCTACCGCTTCAACGCTCGCAAGAACAACGCCGGCTGGCGCATCGACTACTTCCTGGTCTCTGATCGCATTGCTGAGCAGGTCAAAAGCGCATCCATCTTGAGCGAGGTCTACGGCAGCGACCACTGCCCCGTCGAGCTGAGTATTGAGCTGTAGTCCGTGCAGGTAGCGAGAAGACCGGTCTTCTCGCCAGGGTTGCCTCATGATGGCGGCCGTGATTAACTAGAGTTGTCGATTGAGATTCAAAGGAGCACGTCATGCGCATTACTTGCGACGTTCATACTCACAGTCTGTACTCGAGGCACGCCTATTCAACCGTTGAGGAGAACGTTCGCGCAGCTTCTGAGCGTGGCTATGAGCTGCTTGGAATCACCGACCACTTCTCGTCCATGCTGTATGACCAGCAGACCATTAAGAATTTCCAGTTCTTTATGAACACCGCTATTTGGCCAGAAACCTGGTACGGCGTTAGGCTGCTTCACGGCGCCGAGGTTGATATTGTTGACCTTGAGGGCAACCTGTTTGCCTACGATATTACGTTTGACCAGGGTATTAATGGCGATAAACTCCGTCAGCCTCATATTCTTGGCGAGCACATCCTAGGTACCTGCGATTATGCGGTTGCTAGTATCCATAGCAAGCAGTGGGCTGCCGGTGCCTCGCAGAAGCAGATTACCCAGATGTATGTAAATGCACTGGATAATCCACATGTTTTGATTCTTGGCCACCTTGGTCGCAGTGGTTTAGATTTTGATGTTCCCGCACTTGTCAGAGAGTGTCGCGATCGCGGTAAGCTTATCGAGATGAACGAGGCCACACACGACGAAGGCCAGCGTGAGGTTGCTATTGAGCGTTGTCGTGTGATTGCAGAGACCTGCGCTGAGCTTGGATGCAAGATTTCTTTTGGCTCAGATGCTCACATTGCAACCCGCATTGCTGATGCGCGTTCTGTTATTAAGCTGCTTGAAGAGGTTGACTTCCCCGAGGAGCTTATGGCTTGTCGCGATGCCCAGACATTTTTGGGCACCATTGCTGACGCAAAGATTCCAGCTTTTAAGCAGGGATATTAAGTCAGACACGAGCACCGCAACTAAGGCATCGCGCTGTTCGAATGGCTGCAGCTCACAACAACATCGCATAAAGAAACAAAGCCGCGTTTCCGCGCGGCTTTGAACTGCCCCCCCCATTTCTTGGACACGAGAAATAGGAGACAGTTCAAAACACACCTAAGTCGGATAATCTGTCAAAAAGACGTATACATGACGCAGAAATTACCACAAACATGCAGATTATCGTCATTAGGTGTGTAAAATGACCGCAATTGAGCAGAATATCCGACTTAGGTGTGTTCCGTAGATACAGAATTTATCGATAGTTAAATTTCTTATATAAGTCTATTCATTTTCTAGCATATTAGGTTAAGTTTATGCATAGAGATGCATATCAGGTAGTGTGACCGCCTAGCTGCCTGGCTATCTAGATTAGAAACATGTCGATTCTTCAGCAGAACATATTAAGCAGCGCTATTTTGTGGGCCAGGCCTAAAAGCCGACGCTAACACGCTGCAGAATCATAATCACCTGCATATGAACTGCCTCCCATTTCTTATGTCCAAGAAATAGGAGGCAGTTCACTTTGTCGTTTGCGGTCGATTGATCTTCTCGCCCGTTGACGGCTGGCCTTCTCCAGGTGATCTTCTCGCCTGTTGCAGCGCTTATTTCATTGCAGCAAGAGTCTTTTCCCAGGCAGCAAGCGAGTCCACGCAGGTTTGGTACGCAACGCAGTAGCTCACGCGCAGCCAACCTGGGCAGCCGAACGAGTCGGATGGAACAGGCAGCAACTCAAACTGCTTTGCCACATCACAGAACGCCTGAGCGTCTCCACCAGGAGCACGAACCCACAGGTAAAATGCACCATCAGGCTGGATGTACTCATAACCAAGCTTGGTGAGGCCCTCGGTCAGAACTTCTCGATTCTTTGCATAGGCCTCAACATCTGCTGGCTCATCAACACAGTCGATAATGACGCGCTGGAAAAGCGCTGGCGCACAAACAAAGCCCAGCAGTCGAGCGGCACCCGCGCAAGCTGCGTAAATCTCCTTCTGCTCCGGATTAGAAGCAGGAACCAGCACCCAACCAATACGCTCGCCAGGAAGCGAAAGGGACTTGGAGTAGGAATAGCACACAATGGTGCGCTCGTAGACGTCAGGAACCCAAGGGACCTCAATGTTGCCAAAAAAACAATCTCGCGATAAGGTTCGTCGGAGATGACGTAAATGTCAGTTCCCAGCTCAGTGGAGCGTTTGCGGAGCATATTGGCAAATGCATCAAGGTTTTTCCCTGGTATACACAGCACCAACAGGATTGTTTGGAGAGTTGATAATCACCGCGCGAGTCTTAGGCGTAAGAGCTGCACAAACGGCGTCAACATCAATCTGGAAGGTTTTCTCGTCAGCCAAAACCTCAACGCAGGTAGCCTGAGCATGATCAATCCACACGCGGTACTCCGGGAAGTACGGAGCAATGACAATAACCTCTTCACCTGGAGAAACAATGGAATTGAGCGCCATAGAAACAGAGGCAGCCGCTCCACAGGTCAAGATTAGATCGTCTGCCTGAGCTGCATGATCTCCAAAGCGACGTCGGAGCGACGCGGCAATTGCCTCCCTGGCCTGAGGAATGCCGATTGCAGGTGTGTAGCTGTGAACCTGCTGGGGAGGTAGTTGCATGGCAGCTTCGATAGAAGTGCGAACAGACTCAGGAGCAGGCACGGAAGGGTTGCCAATCGAGAAATCAAACACATTCTGAGCGCCAATCTCAGCACGACGCTGCATCGCATAACCTGCAATCTCGCGGATTGCAGACTTTTCTGATCCGTATGCAAGACTTGTCTGATTGACCATGGTTTCTCGATTCTCTCGAAGCCTACAGTACCTACCTGGTAAAACGTTGGGTGGAGGCGTGGATGACGCTGCGGCGCATCTGACCTCACACAACCTTTGATAGATAGCATATTGGGCGAGAAGATCGATCTTCTCGCCCAACTTTAAAAGTTTTAACAAATTTGTATCTATTGCACGGTCGTGCGACAAATTTCTGAAGCAGACCGCGTAACTTCAGCCTATTCGTACACGCAAGGTTTCAGAACGCCAACAAATGGCAGGTTGCGGTAGCGCTCTGCATAGTCCAGGCCATAACCAACAACAAACTTGTTGGGTACGTGAGTGCCCACGTAACGAGGATCAATAGCTGGACGCTTGCCCTCAATGTCCTTGACCAGGAAAGCGGCAATCTCAATGGAAGCGGGGTTTCGAGACTGGAGCATGCGGACCAGGTAAGAGAGGGTCAGGCCGGAGTCCAAGACGTCCTCAACAATGATGACGTGGCGGCCCTCAATCTTGGTATCAAGGTCTTTTACAATGCGCACGACGCCGGAGCTCTTAACACCGTCACCGTAGCTGGAAACAGCCATAAAATCGATGGAGAGTGGGCACTCAATGGCGCGCATGATGTCGGCCATGAATACAACAGCTCCGCGAAGAACAGCAATGACCAGGGGGGTTCTTGTCCGCGTAGTCACGCGTGATCTCTGCACCCACCTTCTTGACGATGTCCTTGATGTCTTGTTCGTCAAGTAGAATCTCTTCAATATCAGGGTGAAGCTCCGCCATTACTGGCTCCTCTCAAATGGCTTATGACCAGAATAGATGTTCAATTCTAGCAGCTGTTTTGTATCTTGCGTACATTTTACTCGTTCATCGGGACGAATTCCCGCAACCCACACCACATGTCCACGAATATTTGTGCGCACAATAGGCATCATACTCCTGGATTCAACGGGAACGCCCGCCTCGCCCAGCAGGTCAGAGATCTTTTTTTGACTGCCCATGCATGCCCAGGGGTTGCATGGTGTCCCCTGCCTCGGGCCCCGAGACCCACAGGCTACCACCGTGAACCGGATCTACCCCACAGGCGCGTGCGTCGAGAAGAACCGACTCACCCAACCATTCCTGGCTATGCACGGTTGCATAGGACACGACGTCAAAGCCGTGCTCCACAGGGAGAATGCGTGCTGAAAGCACTCGGCCGTCTGCCAGCTCCAGTGTTCCCGGGACCGCAAGGTGTTCGCCAAACGTTGATGTGGTAGGCGACGTAGCTGCTGGTTCACCGCTGGCCGCGGCCACGCCACCGGCGCCCGCCGTGCCCGCGACCGCAGTCGCAGCGCCGACCGCACTTCTCGCGGTGACCGCAGCCGCAGCGCTGCCCGCGCTTCTCGCGGCGACCGCAGCCGCGCTCCTTACGGCGCCCGTGAACGAGAACGTCACGGTGCCCAGACGAACACGCGCCTCAAGGTTTTGCGGCAGGTTAGCCACGCCAACTCCCGCAGCAACCGCTTCAAGCACGACATCTACGTGCCTGAACTCAAGCCAAGCCTCGGGAATCAACTTCCGAGCCACAATCCTCACCACGCGGCGAGCAATCACTACGTCGGTAGAACTCAGCTTTAACGCGTCAAGTACCAGCGAAGACTCGCTCTTGCGCAGCGTAATCTGCCTCAGCTTGCGAGCAGCCTTCGCCTCAAGATAATCGTCTTCGTCAGTCATCAAATCTGCAATTTTGCACACCGTCTGCACCAACAACGGGTTTCTCGCCTTCAGCAGAGGGAGCACGTTATGACGCATATACGCACGTAAATAGTGGGTGTCGGTGTTGGTTGCGTCCTCGTGCCAGTCCAGGCCGCGAGCCTTCAGCCAGTCTTTGAGCTGGTCATGCGTGTAGTCGAGCAGCGGACGATAAATCAGCCCGCGATGCCTAGGAATCGAGGCCAGGCCGCTCATGCCGGACCCGCGCATCACGTTCATCATGAACGTCTCCGCGCGGTCGTCCGCCGTGTGCGCTGTCAAAATCTTTGCCTTCTGGCGAGAAACTCCCTGTTTAACGCAAAGTTTTTGAACGAGTTCTCGCGCAGCGTCATACCGCACCCGACGACCAATTTCTTCCACGTTGCCGTCACGTTCCTGCGCGAGCTTTGTCACGTCCACGCGCAACACGGTGCAGGGAATGTCCAGCGAGTCGCAAGCATCTTGAACAAGTGCTGGTCAGCATCTGCGTCTTCGCCGCGAAGCAAATGATTTACGTGCAGCACATGCAGGCGCTCTTTTGCAATGCGCACAAGTCCTGCACCGTCGCCAAGGTCAAGTGGCTCCGTTGCCGCCATGTGGAGCAGCGCCATCGAGTCGGCTCCGCCCGAGACCATAAGGATAACGGGTGCGGCAGCCTGGCCTCGGCGCTGACCCTCCAGCTGACCTCGGCGCGAGCCATCTGCCTGGTCTTTTGCGGTGAGAACGTTCTTTTTATTGAAGTATGCGTGTACGGATGGCACTTAGCACCAATTTCTGTCCGGTGTGTTTGTTACAGTTATACCCGAAAGTTACTCAGTAGAAAGAAATTCATGAATCCCACGTTTCTCCTACATATTCTTGCCAGCGGATCAAAAGGTAATTGCAGCCTGCTAGAAACGCCTGATGGTCTCATTATGATTGATTGCGGAATCTCTAGAAAAGAAATTCTGCGTCGGTCTAAAGAGCTGAACGTTGACCTCTCTGAGCTTGTGGCCATCTTTATTACGCACGAGCACACCGATCACGTCGCGGGTCTTTCGGTAATAAGTAAAACTTTTGATGTTCCCGTGTTCGCTACAACAGGAACTGCCGCCGCGCTCTCAAGAAGAAGCTCCTGTTCAAACGTCACCTTTACCCTTGTTAATCAGACGGGTTCTGTTCATATTGATGCTGCGCCAGACATTGAGGTAAGCACGTTCCCCACCTCGCACGATGTCTGCGAGCCCATGGGCATGCGCTTTGATTATCTTGCTGGCCCTGATAGACGCATCGTGGACTCCGTGGGCTACTGCACTGACACGGGCATTCTGACGCCCAAGGCTCTCGAGTGCCTTTCCGACGTGCGCATTCTTGCTATCGAGTCCAACCATAACGAGCAAATGCTGCTCACAGGCCCTTATCCGTACGTGCTCAAGCAGCGAGTCCACGGAGACTCTGGCCACCTGTCAAATGAGTACACCGCACAAGCATTGCCGCAGCTTGTTGGCCCAAACACTCGCTGCGTCGTTGGCATGCATCTCTCTCACGAGAATAACCGTCCAAGCGTCGCAGTTAGAACGCTTGCTGAAGCGGTTGGCGCACAGCCTCTCAACGATGCGTTTACCGAGGCACAGACTCCCAACGGCTCTCTTGCCATCTGCGTGGCAAGCCAAGATTGGCCGATGTCGCTGTAAGCTGCGCGTTTACGCGCTGCCCCGCACGGCTACTCCACGCAGCCACTCTGTGCAGCCGTCTAAATATCCAAGCAAAACTGTGCAGGATTACACGAGCTGCGGTATCATGTTTTATATCAATGTTTTGCGAGACTACGACAAAAGGACCATCGTGGACACCTCGAACAACCTTGAAAATAACGTTTCACCTGCGGATCAGAACCCTCGCTCTGACACCCAGCAGGACTTTGAATACGCTGAATCTTTTGAGCAGGAAGCTCAACCAGCCGATGGAGCCGACCTTCACGCAACTGGCGCACAGCACTTCTCGATATCTGAAGCCTCCGAGTACGAAGGCGAAGGCGCCGCAAAGCAGCCATACGTTCGCCAGCACCGCCATCACAAAACCGTGGAGCCTATCAGCGACTTCACCATGCCAGGCGAGAAACTCGAACTTCCCGAGAACCATGCCGCTGGCTTTGAATCAAGCAAGGGCGCTTACGCGAAGAAGGGTTGGCGCAAGCCAAAGAACGAGATTGCTCACCTTCGCAAGGACGTCCACTACGGCCAGTTCCTGCAGGTTCCTAAGGGTCAGCGCGATATCTTTGTCAGAAAAGAGCGTCGCTCAAATGCAGGTTCGCTGATTGCCGCCATTATCGTTTTGGCTATCATCGCCGCAGTTTTCTATTTCCTCTGGACCTGGATGTCCGCCAACTGGGGCATTGCTGTCCGCTAAACTGCAAGGCGACAAACCTCCCGACGCGCTCAAAGCAATGCCAGCCGTTACGCGCCTGATTTCTGCAAAGAATCTGTAACGTTTGCCTGAAAAACATAAAAAGAATCGGTGGATTCTGCCTGATTTTCATCAAAGAATCTGTGTCTCAAACACAGATTCTTTTGAACTTTCAGGCGGACTTTGATGCGCGTTCGAGATTGCCCTTCCATGAAGCCTGATTTTCTCGCCATGTCTGAACGATTTGCCGGAAAAGTGCACCATGTCTGAGTGGTTTTGCCGGTTTCTCTCATCATGTCTGAGTAAATTTACTCAGACATGATGCACTTTTCAGGCTCACAATTATGAACGTAACGCCAAGCCGCACGCAAAAAGCCGCTGATACGTCATGTACCAGCGGCTTTCGTTTGTAGCGTTCAGCGTACGGCGAGAAACCAGTGTGCTCGCAGCGCCTGGCGAGAAACCCCGCGGTCTAGCTCCAGGGATCGCGCTCAAAGAGCGGCTCGCTCACGGGACGACGATCGGAGTACGGATCGTAGCCGTCATCGTCCTCGTTTCTGCGCGAGCAAACTCCGGGTCAACAACCTGCGCTTTCTTGGAACCCGCGTCCTTGTGCGGCGCGGTCTTCGCGGTAGCCGTCGCAGCAGCCGCGGCCTGCGTCGCGGCCGTCGCAGCGCCCTCGCGAGCCGCGGCCTGCAGCTCGGGCTTCTCGGCCCTGTTTACCTCGTCACACATGCGAAGCCTCACTTACTTCTTGCGAGCAACCAAGTTGCCATTCTCGTCAGTATCAACCAGAACAGTATCGCCCTCATGCAGCTCACCTGCAATAATCAAGTTTGCTACCTGGTCTACAACACGACGCTGAATGAGTCGCTTCAGAGGACGGGCACCGTAAACAGGATCCAGGCCGTCAAGAGCCAGCGACTGCTTAGCAGCCTCGGAAAGCTCCAGCGTCATGCGCTCGTTAGCAAGCCTGCTACGAACATCCTTGAGCTGAATGTCCACAATGCGCTCGATGTCCTCAAGACCCAGAGGCTGGAAGATTACCACGTCATCGATACGGTTCAAGAACTCAGGACGGAAGGAGCTACGCAGCGCCTCCATAACCTGCTTTCTGGACTCCTCGTTGAAGCCTTCCGCGCCAGCTCCTGCAATAAACTGCGAGCCAACGTTACTGGTCATGATAATGATGGTGTTCTTGAAGGTCACCACCCTACCTTGACCGTCGGTCAGGCGACCATCGTCCAGCACCTGCAGCAAGATGTTGAAGACGTCAGGGTGAGCTTTCTCCATCTCGTCCAGCAAGATGACGGAGTATGGATGCCTACGAACTGCCTCGGTAAGCTGGCCGCCCTCATCATAGCCTACGTATCCTGGAGGTGCGCCAATGAGACGCTGGACCGAGAACTTCTCCATGTACTCAGACATATCAATGCGGACCAGTGAGCGCTCGTCGTCAAACAGTAGCTCTGCCAGCGCCTTTGCCAGCTCGGTCTTACCCACGCCGGTTGGACCCAGGAAGAAGAAGCTGCCCAGAGGCTTGTTTGGATCTGCCAGGCCCGCGCGAGAACGGCGGACTGCTGCAGCAACTGCGGAAACAGCATCGTCCTGACCAATGACGCGCAGGTGAAGCTGATCCTCAAGGTTCTTGAGCTTGTCCATCTCGCCCTGCATCATCTTGGACACAGGCACGCCGGTCCACGAAGAAACTACCTCGGCAATCTCATCCGTGGTGACCTCTTCCTTGAGGATTCCGCCGTCTTCCTGCTTGGCGAGAAGGGCCTTTTCTGCCTCATCGTATTTACGCTCAAGCTCTGGAATGGTGCTGTAACGAAGCTCGGATGCCTGCGCCAAATCACCCTCACGGGTTACGCGCTCCATCTGTGTCTTTGCGTCCTCAATCTGAGACTTCAAGTCCTGTACCAGGTCAATTGCCCCGCGCTCGTTCTGCCAGTTGGCCTTCATGCCATCAAGCTTCTCCTGCGTCGTAGCAATCTCTGCGCGAAGGTTCTCCAGGCGCTCTTTGGAGGCAGCATCCTCCTCCTTCATCAGAGCCTGCTCCTCAATCTGCATCTGAGTGAGCTGACGATCAACCGCATCAATCTCTGCTGGCATGGAATCAAGCTCCATACGCAGCCTAGACGCTGCCTCATCTACCAGGTCAATTGCTTTATCTGGCAGGAATCGATCAGAAATGTAGCGGTTAGAGAGGTCCGCAGCTGCAACCAGGGCGGAGTCCGTAATACGAACGCGGTGGTGCTGCTCGTACTTCTCCTTAAGACCACGCAGGATAGAAATGGTGTCTTCAACAGAAGGCTCGGAGACAAGTACGGTCTGGAAACGACGCGCAAGAGCAGCGTCCTTCTCGATATACTTGCGGTATTCATCCAGCGTAGTAGCACCAATTGCACGGAGTTCGCCACGGGCAAGTGCTGGCTTCAAGATGTTACCAGCGTCCATGGATCCCTCGGAAGCGCCGGCGCCCACGATGGTGTGGAGCTCATCGATGAAGAGGATAATCTGGCCGTTAGACTTGGCCACCTCTTTTACCACGCTCTTCAGGCGGTCCTCAAACTCACCACGGTACTTTGCGCCTGCTACCAGGGCAGACATGTCAAGCTCAACAAGCTCTTTGTCGCGCAAGGTGCTTGGAACGTCGCCAGAAACAATGCGCTCTGCCAGGCCTTCCACAATTGCGGTCTTACCAACACCAGGTTCGCCGATAAGAACAGGATTGTTCTTGGTGCGGCGGCTCAAAACCTGAATGGTGCGACGAATCTCTTCGACGCGGCCAATAACTGGATCAAGCTTTCCCTGGCGAGCAAGGTCGGTCACGTTGCGACCGTATTGCTCCAAGGCCTCAAACTGCGGCTTTGCGTCCTGAGAGGTTACGCGCTCATCGCCACGTAGCTCGTTGTAGACCTCTTCCACGCGCTTAGCAGTAACGCCGGCGTCGCGAAGAATCCTACCTGCATCAGTGTTGTCGTTTGCCAGCGCAGTGAGCAGGTGCTCGGAGGTAACGTAGGAATCTCCCAGCTTAGTGGCAAGTTTCTCGGCCTCGTTGATAACCTTGAGAAGGTCGTTGCCAATGCCAATCTGTGCTCCGCTTACTTTTGGAGCCTTAGAGATTGCCTGATCTACCTGCGTGGCAATGGTGTCAGGATCTGCGCCGATCTTCTCCAAGATAGAACGCAGGTTGCGCTCGTTGCTGTCCAGCAGCGCCTTGAGCAGGTGCGTTGGTGCAACCTCGGAAGCCTCTACATCACCAGCAATACCAAGAGCTGCCTGCAGTGCTTCCTGGGCGGTTACGGCCCATTTATCTAGTCTCATAAAATCACCCTCCTACCCCAAACAAAATCGTGCCGGGGACTGAATCTTCATCGGATTCTATATACCCCCAAGCACGACTTTTAATACATATCTAAGTGTGTTTGTAATAGATTTTCTTATTGCACTATGCTGAGCTTTTCCGCAGTCCAACACTGAGCTTTTTCGCAGCCCAATCCCACGCCTTATTGCTTCTAAAATTCTGCCTCTTCATAGACAAGATTTTGTTCAGCTTCTACTGTCGAGAAAAACACACCAGGTGTAAGCACTGGTATATCTGATCGGGTAAAATCTGCCACATTTCTTGTGACGATATAGTCTGCCTTTATCTTTTTAGCTGCTCGCCAAATAAGACAGTCTTCAAAGTCTTCCCACTGTTCCGACAGCGCATACGAAATGTCTGCACCATCAATAGAACATACGTTAAGCAGCGGAAACACCTCTTTTAGAATTTTTTGCATGCGATCAGAACCATGAGCCTTAGCGCCAACATAGTAAAGATCCGTATATGACTGAGCCGCAATCCACAGATCGGCATCTCTGAACTGCTCCATTATGAAAAGCTTTTTAGCATCAGCAACAAACTGTTCTCTGCACAGAAAGACGTCCAGCAAAACGTTGGTATCAATCAAGAGCTTCATAGTCATTTGACCTCCACTCGCTGATTGCCTCTTTGTAGGAGCTATCACCTAAATCATTCCAAAACGACGCCGGTGCGGGGACAGAAATCTTTTCAAAGAGTGCCGAGAGCTGCTCTTTGTCCTTCTCGCTCAATTGACGAGAAGACCCTCTAGCAGACAGTTCTGACGCATTACCCTCATGAGCATTGGGAAGCTTGCCTGTTACCAGCACATATTCAAACGCAGCATTAATCAGCTTGGTGGTGTTTGACCCAAGCGATTCAAGAACTTCGGAAACCTGATTTTTAACTTCAACAGGAACGCGGGCGGTTACAATACTGTCCATAGCCCTCCTTTACCTAGTTATATCATTGTATTCACGTATTACAACTAGGTCAAGAAGTAAAAAGCTAAACGGTTTTTGACTGGATGGTTCCGTCTTTTAGAACAAGAGAGTGGAAGTGATCTCTTATTTCTGGAGTTACTTGATGAGATGTCATAACAATGGTTCTCTCATCATCTTTTAAGATCAAATCAATGAGACTCTGAACAGAATCGGAATCCAAATGGGCAAAGCTCTCGTCATAAATCACAATTTGTGGCTTAAACAAAAAGATTCGCGCAAGAGCCAATCGCTGTCGTTCTCCACCAGAAAGACTACTTCCTGCCTGGTCAATCATATGATTGATTCCATCTGGATATCTGGTAAGAATCTCAGAAAAACCTGACTTTGTTATAGCATCAATAATTTCTTCATCGGTAAACTCATGGCAAAACAACGTAACGTTATCCCTGATGGTCGCATTAAAAATGAACGTTTGCTGAGAACAAGGGATTATGAACCGAGCGTATTGCTCGCTTTTGAATTGCTTGATCGACACACCATCCAAGCAAATATCTCCGCTATCTGGGCTCAGGGCATCCGTTAACAGTTTGATTAGTGATGTTTTTCCACTTCCCGAGCTTCCTTCAAGAAGATACTTTCTGCCACGCTCCAAATTAAAACTAATATCCGACAAAACTAATTTGTCCTCGTCATAACCATACGAAACATGATTGACCGTTAGATTTGTAAAGTGCTCAGGAATATCTTCTGTTCCACTTTCTGTAGCTGGAGCTTCATTAAGAAGTGTTTGTATTTTAGTAATAATCTCTTTTGCGCTTCTCATATCAGTAATTGAATCACTTATGTTCTGAATGGGATTTGCTATGTAGACAACAAGCTGAGATGCCGCAACCATCATTCCTACTGTCATCAATCCATTAAGGGTAAGAATGGCGCCAATAAAATAAATTCCGATGTAAATAATTTGTCCTACAGTAAATGAAAGCAAACGTGCCAAAGAACTAAAGTAACGAGCTCCAAATTTCTGCTTCTCCCAAGCCTGATTCGCATTGCTCATGGCAATCCGTGAAGCCTCTGTTAAATGAAAGCTTCTAAGTAGATCAAATCCTTCAAGATGCTCATTTGCTGTAGCAATAAAATGCTCAGCAGATTCAGATTGTTCTTTTCGCTTTTTAGAAATGATTCCAGACATTGTGTTAGGAACAAACATCTGAACAGCTATCATGCACAAGATGAACAGAACAAGCCATGGTGAAATAAACAGCAAGATTATTAGGCTTACTACACCAGAAAGACATCTATCAAAAGATCAATAAAGACGCGGAAGTATGTTTCCTCAAGCAAATCAAGATCGTTAGTAAGAATTGAGAGCCAATGACTGGTGTTGAACGAGTGGAACTCAGGAATAGAGCGACTGAAAATCTTTTGTATCAGCTCATCACGTAAATGCGTTTGACAGCCCTGTATTACTGACCAGCGCAAACGCCTGCAAATCAAGTCGACGAAAAAATAGCAAAGTATGTAAAGGCCAAACCAGAGGCCGTCATTCAATGCATCCGACAAATTGCCATCCATGGCAAGATTAACGGATTGAAGCATTACAAATGAAAGGGCAATTTCAAACAAGCTGCTCAAAAGAGAGAAGACTACAAAGAAAAATAGTTTGCTTTTTTGCTGAGCGTAAAGGTATTTAAGCATGTCATCTCCTTTAAAAAGAGATTTCGTTTAAAAAAGGTTATGACTGTATTCGGTATTCGGTATTCGGTATTCGGTATTCGGTATTCGGTAAATGGTAGCCGAATCCAAAAAAAAACCAGCTCCCCACATACGCGAGCGGAGAGCTGGTCACCTTACTAGTAGCATTTGCCTCGTCGTCTTACGATTCCTTTGGTTGCGTCGGGTCGCCCTCGGCGTTGGCGTCAGAAGAAGTGGAGCTTGGCATACCAAGCAGACGCTGCATCACCATCTCTGGACTGGTCTCGCTATAACGAACAAGCGAGGTGATGCGCTCGCGCATGTGATACTCGTGGAGCTCATCCTCAAGCACGCGAATGCGTTCACGCAGCTCATCAATAAGATCGTCCTTCTCGAGAGCTCGTTCACGCATGTCCAAAATGCGCACAACACCGGCAAGGTTGATGCCCTCGTCCGTCAGCTTTGAGACAAGATTAAGGCGATCAATGTCCGCGCGAGAATACAGGCGCGTGTTACCCCTGGAACGGCCGGGGTTAATCAGGCCCTTCTGCTCGTACACACGAAGCGTCTGCGGATGCATGCCCGTGAGCTCAGCCGCAACGCTAATCATGTAGAGCGGCTTGTTACGGCCGTCGTCCTTCTTTCGAGCCATTACCGCTCCTCTCGGTAGCTGCGCTCGTCGGCGTCAAGCAGCGCCTGAAGAGCGTCTCGCTCCTTCTTGGAAAGTTTTGTTGGAACCTTGACGTCCACCGAAACATACAGCGCGCCGCGAGTTGCAGGATCCTTTACGCGAGGAGCGCCCAAGTTCTTGAACCTGAACGTCTTTCCACTCTGTGTACCTGCGGGAACCTTGAGTCGCACCGTAGTTCCGTCAGGCGTTGGCACGTCAACCGAGGTGCCCAAAGCTGCCTCGTAAATGCTCACTGGCAGTTTCATGCGCACATCAGCGCCATCTCGCGAGAAGACCGGATGAGCTGCAACGTTAATGGTAACCACAAGGTTGCCTCGTGGACCGCCGTTAACGCCGTACTCGCCGTGCTTCTTGTAACGCAGCTTCATGCCATCGTAAGCACCAGCTGGCACTTTGATGGTCAGTGACTGCTCCTCACCAGTTGAAGGCACGCGATATGTTGCCTTGCGAGAAGTTCCCTTGAACGCCTCGTCAAACGATACGTTTACGGACATAGTAAGGTCACTGCCTGCAACTGGACGGTTTGCTCGCCCGCCAAAGATATCGGCAAAGTCAAAGCCGCCGGCTCCTGCACCAGCACCGCCACCAAAGCCGTTAAAGAAATCGGCAAAATTGGCGCCGTTTACGTTGGTGGTATAGGTGAAGCCGCCCTGGCGACCACCAAATCCACCTCCAGGAATACCGCCAAATGCGAGCATCTGGTCATACTCCTGGCGTTTTTTATCGTCAGAGAGCGTGTTGTACGCTTCCGAAATCTCTTTGAACTTGGCCTCATCGCCGCCCCTATCAGGGTGGTATTTAGCTGCAAGTTTCCTAAACGCTTTTTGAATATCAGACTTCGAGGCGTCGCGCTTCACGCCAAGAACATCATAAAAAGTCTTACTACCTGCCATTCAGCACGGCCTCCTCTCTAAACTACTCTACCTTACTCGGTTGCACCGTCTGCAGCCTCGGCGCCATCTGCGCCGTCTGCACTGCCGTCAGCAGCCTCTGGCTCAGCTGGACGCTTTGGACCACCGTGGGTAACAACAACCATTGCAGTGCGAATGTCCTTGCCGCCCATACGATAGCCCTTTTGGTACACCTGGGCGACGGTCTCATCATACGCCTGGGTATCCTCAATCTGGCTTACTGCCTGGTGAGATAGAGGATCAAAAGCCTCACCCACAGGGTTAACTACCTCAACACCCTCTTTGTTCAAGACGCCCACAAGCTTATTGCACACCGCGGAGACGCCCTCAACAAACTGCTGAGCTGCAGGGTCGGTCAAGTTGTCCGCGTGCTCAATTGCGCGCTCCAGGTCATCAATGACAGGAAGCAGGTCAACTACCAGCTTCTCTGTTGCACGCTGACGCTCATCAAGACGCTCCTGAGCGGTGCGACGACGGTAGTTATCCCAGTCAGCCTGCAGGCGAAGGAAGCGATCATTTGCCTCAGCTGCCTGCTGCTTTGCTGCCTCAATCTGGTCAGAGACCGAGTCCAGCTCGTTCTGCAGGCGGTCGCGCTCCTGAGCTGCGCGTTGAGCGTCGGCAGCAATCTCTGCCTCTGCCGTCTCTTCTCCGCGACGAATTGCCTCTGCAATCATCTCTTCTTCGGTCATCGGACGGCCTGCGCCCGCCGCGCCAGCTGCGCCCGCATCGGCTGCTCCGTTAGCAACGGTCGCGTTGCCATCAAGCGTCTGACTTGCGGATCCATCTCCCACAACACCAACGGCACCTACGGTTTCATCACCGTTATTCTCGTTATCAAAGGTAGTGTCAACCTTGTTCTGATCTGCTGTTGTCACTGCCATCACCTCCCTATGTGTAGAAGGCGGCCAAACGTTTCCGCCAGCCGCCTCCGAGTCATATCACATTGTCTACCAGCTGCTGCACCAAGTTACCCAAGCGCATATGCCGAGAAACTCAGATTAGTTCTGGTTCTTATCGTCGTCGACAACCTCGTAATCTGCATCAACAACATCTGGCTCAGAAGGGTTACTTGCTGCACCGTTGTTACCAGCGGTCTGAGCCTGAGCGTCTGCGTAGACAATCTCTGCGAGCTTCTGACCAACCTCAGTGAGCTTCTCGCCAGCCTTCTTGATTGCCTCAATGTCGGAGCCATCAAGCGCGGTCTTTGCCTCAGCGACTGCCTCTTCAACAGCCTTCTTCTGATCCTCAGGGACCTTATCGCCAAGGTCTTTGACGGTCTGCTCGGTGCTGTATGCCAGGGAGTCTACCTGGTTGCGGACCTCAATCTCGTCCTTACGCTTCTTGTCTTCCTCGGCGTGGGACTCTGCGTCCTTGACCATGCGGTCAACTTCGTCGTCGGACAGAGCGGTGGATCCAGAAATGGTGATCTCCTGGGACTTGTCGGTTGCCTTGTCCTTAGCGGTGACCTTCAGGATGCCGTTTGCGTCGATGTCAAAAGTAACCTCAATCTGAGGGATACCACGCTGAGCAGCAGGAATACCGGTAAGGTTGAACTTACCAAGGCTCTTGTTGTCAGAAGCCATCTCGCGCTCACCCTGGAGGACGTGAATCTCAACGGAAGTCTGGTTGTCAGCTGCAGTGGAGTAAACCTTTGTGCTGGAAGTTGGGATGGTGGTGTTGCGGTCGATGACCTTGTCAACAACGCCGCCGAGGGTCTCAACGCCCAGGGACAGTGGGGTTACGTCCAGCAGCAGGATGCCGGAAACATCGCCGGTAAGAACGCCGCCTTGAACAGCTGCGCCGTCTGCAACAACCTCGTCTGGGTTGACAGACATGTTAGGCTGCTTGCCGGTCATGCTCTTGACCAGGTCCTGAACAGCTGGCATACGAGTGGAGCCGCCAACCAGAATGACCTCGCTGACATCGGAGAGCTGAAGGCCTGCGTCCTGGAGTGCCTTGGTTACAGGAGCCTTGCAGCGGTCGAGAAGATCGCGGGTGATGCGCTCAAACTCTGCACGAGTCAGGTGTAGTCAAGGTGCTTAGGACCAGATGCGTCTGCGGTGATGAATGGCAGGTTAATCTGTGCCTGCTGAGCGCTGGAGAGCTCCTTCTTGGCATTCTCTGCAGCCTCCTTGAGGCGCTGAAGTGCCATTGGATCCTTGCGGAGGTCAATGCTGTTATCGGAGTTGAACTTGTCTGCAAGCCAGTCGATAACACGCTGATCCCAGTCGTCGCCGCCCAGGTGGTTGTCGCCGTTGGTTGCAAGAACCTCAACAACGCCGTCTGCAAGATCAAGCAGGGAGACGTCGAAGGTACCGCCACCGAGGTCGAAGACAAGAACCTTGTGGTCCTGGTCCTTCTTGTCCAGACCGTAAGCAAGAGCTGCTGCGGTTGGCTCGTTGACAATACGCTGGACGTTGAGGCCAGCAATCTTGCCTGCGTCCTTGGTTGCCTGACGCTGTGCGTCGTTGAAGTATGCTGGGACAGTAATGACAGCGTCGGTTACAGGCTCACCGAGGTACTTCTCGGCGTCTGCCTTCATCTTTGCAAGAGTCATAGCGCTGATCTGCTCTGGGGTGTAGTCCACGCCGTCAATCTCAACGACTGCGCGACCGTCAGTACCAGCCTTAACCTTGTAAGGGACAGTCTTGATCTCAGACTGGACCTCGTCAAACTTGCGGCCCATGAAACGCTTGATGGAGAAGACAGTGTTTACAGGGTTGGTGACAGCCTGATTCTTTGCTGCCTTACCAACAATGCGATCACCGTCAGCACGGAAGCCGACGACGGAAGGAGTTGTGCGGTCTCCCTCTGCGTTTACGATAATAGTTGGCTCTCCACCCTCAAGGACAGCCATAGCTGAGTTTGTAGTACCCAGGTCAATTCCAAGAATCTTACCCATTGTGAATCATCCTTTCCTATGTACGTGTCCCGTTTGGCGAGAAACCCCACAGGTAGATGACCTGAAAATGGGCACAAGCGAACCGTGAACACATGCCGTGTTTCTGCTTTACGGTTTTGCTTATACCCCTATGTCTGACTTATATACATAATCTAAGTCAGTTTGTA